>Ga0209888_1000595_pt1 | contig 16815 bp, 22 predicted proteins | sample OrgsoiDNA_201059_FD_185807 | JGI IMG/M metagenome (GOLD analysis project Ga0209888, IMG submission 185807) | Permafrost soil microbial communities from the Arctic, to analyse light accelerated degradation of dissolved organic matter (DOM) -... | ecosystem: Environmental > Terrestrial > Soil >...
GTCAGCCGTTCGTTCTCCGCGGGCAGCCATCCAAGGCGCGCGGCGTCCACGGCGGCTTCGGCATGCCCGGACCTAGCAAGGCTGATAAGAAACGTCGAAAAACCTGGCGCGTCGACGCCTTTGCGCTGAATGATGGCGCGCGTCAACTCCACGCAGCTTTGGGTGGACGCCAGTCCCCACCCCACGGCGCCCGCCAAAGGCCGCAGCTCAAAAGGGACATCCGGCTCCGCGATGACCCGCGCGACAAATGAGACGAACTCGGAAACCGGCTGCTCGCCGCCTCGGCCGAGCAAAAGGCCAAGGGCGAATCCCATGCCGACGTGAAAATTCGCCGAATGCGACAAATCGGGTTCGGCCGAGACAAACATCGCGGCGACCGCTCGGGCTTGGGCGAGCAACCGAGTTGCCGCGGACCCGGCTTCAATGCCTTGTTCGTCCAGGTTTTGGCGTTGGACGGGCCTGGCCATCAAATGCGCGGAGCGCCACTCGTTAAGGGCCGCAAGGGCCCCTCGCGGGCTCGATTCGAGCGCCCATTGGCGAGCGGCCTCCCATTCGGCGGATGTGTCGGCGCTCGAAATGACGTCCAAAAGGGCTTCATCCGCGTTTTTCCGACGAGCCCGCTCCGACAATCCAGCGTCAAGCTGTCGCTCCACGGCGCGCGCGACGCCCGAGGGGGCCCGAGCCGGCGTTGCGTTTGCGTCTGCGGAGTCTGTCATTGGAGGAATGGTGGTCATGCGCGCGGCTCACGAGCGGGGCTGCAATAAAAAGAAAAACGGAGCAATAAAAAAACAACATAAAAACGGCAAAGGGGTCAAAGCCGCAAAGCCTGCCTGCGCGGAGCGACAGCCTCGCACGAAACAGGGGTTGCGGCAAGCGTTCTCCGCGACACCGAAGCGAGTTTCTGAGAGTTTACGTTTTTTTTGGAGTTGGCGACAATTTTTTTCAACTCTAGCTCCTCATGGATCGCCAAACCGCGGGAGATGCTCTTTGAGGACAGCGGGGCCCCAGCCGTTCGCGGGGACCAAAAGCGACGCGCTCGAGCCTCGCGATCGGTTTTGGGCGCAGGTTGCCCATACAAAGCGGCTTCAAAGCCTAGGAGCCTTTCTGCGGGGAGCGTCCAACGCGCTGGATGGCATGTCGGCGACGGGGCTTTGGGCGCTCAATGCCGTTTTCTGCGATTTGGCTGTTTTTTTCGCGCTGGCGACAACTTTTTGCAGTTGGCGCTCTTCGTGGACCGCCAAGGCGAGCGGGCGGAGCTTCTGAAGAAGCTTGGAGGGGCGCGCTCGCGGGCGCAGAGCGAACTCGAGGGCCGCGGGGCCCCAGCCATTCGCTTGCGCCAAAAGTTTGGCGCTCAAAACGGCGTCAGTTTTCAGGGCTTCCTTCAATGGCAAGCCTTGCCCGTCGGGGCCCGTGGGGAGCGCTCCCCATTTCAGAAGATTTTCCACCACGCCAGGTTGTTCGTTTAGCACGGCGGGAACGAGCGCGCGGGACAGCTCCTCGGGGCTGAGGCCCCGCTCAGGCTTCAAAGCGAGCAGCCGCGAGAGACGATCCGCTCGATGGTTGCGAGGGAGCCCCGCCAGCGCAACCAAGCCGACAAGGCGCTCCTCGGCCGTGAATTTTCGAGATTTGGCCAGCAAGACAAAGGCGTCCAAATGCCCGTTGTTCGCCGCGCGCGCCAACGTCTCGCTTGGGTTAGACCAATCCGCGCCGAGTTTCAGCAAGGACTTGATGGCCGGCGCGTCCCAGTGGAGCACGGCGGCGTCCCAGGCGCTTTTGGGCAGTTTGCCACCTTTTTCAAGGCACCAGAGCATGAAGTCGGGCTGCTCGAACGAGAGCATGGAGCTCGCGGAGCGCGCCATCGCTGCTGAAAGCGACTCGGGCGAAAGGCCTTTTTTGGAAAACATCCAGTCCGCGAAAGTCGTTTTTTCATGCCCATGGCAAATGGACCAACCTGCGCACAATGCGACACCGTCCAGAGGCCACCCAGCTTTCGCGTAGGCGCTCAGATGTTTTTTCGTCTGTTCCGCCGTGAGAATGGCCTGTTGCGCGGCAGGCAATCCACTGGGCAAGGCGCGCAAGCTCATGGCCAAAACACGGCTGCGCTGGTCATCATTTGCGCGCCATCCGTCCCGGATCATGCCAATGATTGTGTTTTGCAAACGGTCGTCAGCCAATCCTTCTGCGATTTCGGTTTTTTCTTCCGCGGTGAAGGCCAGCGCCTCGTCGAAAGCGCGGATTAAATCCAAAAGATCGCCTTCATGTCCGGAGCCCGCCCACGGCGCCCAATTATAGTGGGCCAGCTGCCATGACGCGCGATGCAAAACGCCCCCTTCGCGAGCGACCGCCGTGGCCAAGCGAGCCCATTCGACCGGAACCTCTCGGGAGGAGTAGCCCACGATCGAGGCGGCGTCAAAAAGATCGTCAATGTCTTTCGCGTCCACGGCGGAGCGTTGGATGGAGCGCGCCAAAGCGCGCGCCTGGGCTTCAAAGGCGTCGGTGTCCCACGCGACAGAGTTCGGGGCCTTTTTCCAAGATCGCCGCGTGCTCCACATGGCCAAGCCCATTTGCGCGCCATGAGGCGTGATCGTCGGGCACATTTGCGCGATCGCGTCCCAGGCTTGCGCCTCTTCCGTGTCGGTGTCGCTGGCTTTGACGAAAAGGTCCAGAAACAACTCGTCAGCCGACCGCGCTTCGGCGTTGGCGTTGGGGCCGGCCGGGGCGTTTGTCGAAATGGGGGAAGCGAGCGGTGAACGCGTTTTGGGCATGGCGCTTGATCGTTTGGGCACAGGCGCGAATGAAGGGCCTGAAAAGGGAAAGGAGCTTTATTATACCGCGCCCACCCGTGAAAAGGCCAGCGTGGCGTTTGCGCCGGCGGGCAGGTATTGGGTGGCCGTGAGGGCAGCGACAGACGGCGCGCGCGACAAATGCGGCAGAATCGCTTATTATGTTGATGGCGTGTCGCGTTGGTCGCGACATGAGCTTCGCGATCATCAGCCATTGCGCAGAAAAAAGCGAAGCCAAAGATAAAATCAACACACGGCGAGCACGGCATGGATTTTTTTTCGAATTTGGTCAAAAAAACAATCGCGGGCCCTTTTTCGATGAAAAAGAGGCGCCTGGCCTCCGCTTTGGCTGCCATCGGGCCGGATTTGGCAAAAGAGGCCATGGAGAGCCTGAATGAATGGATGGCGCAAGACGCGCTTGTTGTGCGCCATCCTGCGGAGCAATTCCGAGAAAGCCGAGACACGAAAGTTTGGCGGTGGGCGCTGTCGACCCAGAGCGAATCGGTCGCGAATTGCGCCCGGGAGGCTGGGTTTTCGGCTGATGCGCGCAGGGACGGCGCGATCGAATGGGCCATCCGAAACACGGACGCGACGCGGTTGTCATGGCTGCGCCCGTTAAAATCCCTGGCGAGCTGGAAAAATGCCGACGGAGTGTCCGCTTTTGACCTGGCTGTCCAAGAAGGGAAACCCGCGATCGCCAAAGCGCTTGCGCAAGAAATGGAGTTGAAGCGAAACAGCGGCTCCAGAAAATGGGCGAAGAAACCCCTTTGGATCGATAAGGCCATGGTGTCCGCCATTCTGGACAATAACGCGGAAGCCGTCAAAAAAATGGCTCCCTTTTGCGACTGCGCAAAAACACATGCGCTAAGAAGCCACACGGAGACAGAAGGCTTCGTATACGACCTGCAAACGCCTGTGGGGCTGGCGTTGGAAAGCTTTGAGCCGTCCAAAGGCTTCGGCGTCATTGACGCGCTGCTTGCGCGCGTGGATTTGGACGCGCCGGTGGACTGGAATGGAGAAAAAGGGCAACCCGTTTTGGAATTGTTGGTCGCTGCGACATGGCAACCGAATGAGTTCGCCGCGCTGCAAAGAGTGTTGGACAAGGGCGTGTATGGCGAGACGGGCGTCACCGCGGCGCTTTCGGCGGTGGCGGCGACCCGAAGGAAGGTTGAGAGGGGGTTTGTCATGATTCGACCTGACGACCCGACGCCCACAGACATTTGGAATCAATTGGACCCGATCGAAAAGACGCTCAATCGACGCCTGAGCCTGCATCGCGAGCGCGCGGCGCTCAACGCGGCGTTTGAGCGCTCCCGCAAACCGCCAAGCGGGGCGCAAAGCCAGTCCCAGGAGAAAATTGCGCGAAAAACACAACGATTGTGACGCCGAAGGCCGTCGCGTCGTTGGCGCGGCCGCATTTTCCGGAGCTCGGCCTCCGTTGTCGCCTTTGTTGATCAGGTCGCGCGTCAAACCTCGGCTTTTAGTGCGGGGAGAAGTTCGCTTACGCTTACCCGGAGCCCCCTTTTTGACGAAAAGACAAAATGAATGGCTGGGACAGCGGAGCGCGCACCCAAATTGGCTCCTGGAAATTGGTGGAATTTTGCTCGAACAAAGCCGCTCGGTTGGCCTGGTCCCCGACGACGCCATTTTTGACACATTCGATCCCACAGGCATCTCCACCAATCAAGACTTGAGGCCATTGGGCCAAATTCCGCAGTTTGTTGCGCAAATTTGCTCCCAGGAAGAAGCCAAGGCTCTGGCGCGGATGGTGGCTTCCGTCAAAATTCAGGCGCATTCGGACGGTTCGGGAGGATTCCCGGAGGATTTGTCGGCCGGCAAAAATTCCAGGAATAATCGCCGGACTTTGTGACCGGGATGCGCTTTGCCGAAGGCCGCGCCAGAGCCTAAGGGCCAGGGCTCAAACGCAAACGGCGCACAATCCTCACGGTGCGAGCCCGAGGAAGAGAGACCGTTCCCGGGGCAAGCGCTTCGATCAGATCAGAGGAAGTTATTCGAAAAATGGGGTACAATAACCGGGACACTGCGGCAGTTTGCGGCGGTGTTGGCCTCGGCCCCCTCAGCAGCAAAAAGACTCGCTTGCTGTGGAGCACTGAACAGCCAACCTTCAAGGATTCACAATGAGCGAAAACACTCCCCAGCCCGCGACAGACCTAGCAGAAAAAGCGCAGACATTTGTTCGTGAGCTCGGCCTGGCGACAAAAGGGTCCCTGCCGCATCCGAAAAGCACGTCCGAAGCCCCCCAGGTGATCGTGGAGCTGGAGATGGATTTCCCGAAAAACTTTGCCATTCTCGAAGCCTACACACGAGGCGCGGGCGGAGCAGTCTCCCAGCACTTTTGGGTTGGCGCTCCCTACAACCACGGAGAAGCGCGGTTTTCTTTCAGTGGGCAGCGTTCGATAGTGTTGGTGAGCGCGGTGGGCCGGTGCGTGTGCGTGGTGCGCAACAACGACGAGCCTTTCTGACGAACCGCCGGACACTGGTTTTTGAGTTTGAGTGCGCTGGCGAGTGAGCGAAGCGTCTTCCGCGGGACTAGGCATCTCGGTTTGGATGGGCAAGTGGGATGGGCGGCCGTGCCATAAAGCACAAACCCCGCAAGGGCAAAAGCCGGCACGGGGTTTGTTGAAGGCGCAGGACGAAAAGCCCCTGTGGCTGTCAGAAAGGACTCTGGCGAACCGGCGTGGCGCCCTGCGTGGAGGCTTGGCCGTTCTGGCGAGCGAGAGCGGCCTGCTTGGCTTGCTCTTTTTGCTTCTTGGCCATTTCGTGGCCGACGATGCAACCGCCTGCTGCGCCCAAAAAGCCATGATGAACCAAGTGGCCAGCGACACCGCCAACCACAGCGCCAGAAATGCAGCCTGCGGCGTTGGCAGCGGTGGCGCCCGTCGAAAGAACCAGGGCGGCGAGAAGAGTGTGAATCAGGTGCTTGCGCATTGCGAAGTTCTCCAAGAGGTGCGGCGAGGCGAAGGCTTTGCCGATGAGAAGATTTTACGCGCGGGGCGCCCCAAGTCAAAGAGGTTTGAGAAAATAATGCCTTTCGTTGAAAAAAAGCCACACGCGGACCAAATTTTTGGTCCGCTTCGAGCCTGGGCACGCCTGCGCTTTCCTATTCAGCGGCCCATTTTGGAGCGGCTCCCGTGGCGCGCTTCGGAATGGGCCGAAATGTTGGGCTAGTGTGGGCGGAACAGAAGGCATTCTTCCCACAGAGCACATGCCTGAAACGAAGGCCTGGATACTGGCGAAAATTGAGCAAGAAGACCTGCAAAAGACGCTGGCGCCCACAAAATTGGCTCAGTTGGACCATTCCCCCTCACCATCAAACGCAGCCGCCCAGCCGAATCAAAGAAAAAGAGCGACAGGGCGTTTGTAGTAGGGCGTTGAGTGGCGAAAGACAGCGTGCCGCTCTTCGTTCAGCGCCCCGGCGCGAGATCACAATCGTCTGAGGGAAGCGCCGCTGGTGGGCGCGAAGTGGTCGGCGGCGCGCGAGGATTTCACGATTTCGCTCAAAAGCTCAGATTCGCGCACCGCGCGCAGAGCCGGCGAGCCGAACGCGGCATCCAGCGTCGCGCACAGCTCCCCCCACGTGGCGATGCGCCAGTGGTCCTCTCCCGAAAGCGTCCGCATGACCGTGTCAACGGTGTCCGCGTCAAAGAGGGGGCCGTTGGCGGCCGTGCTCGTCGCCTCCTGAAAAGAGACAACGGGAGCCCCGAGCGCGCGCGACAGGTTTTCGCGAAACCATTTGCCCCAGGCTTTGGCGTCCGCGATTTGCATGATCGCCTGGCTATTTTGGGGCATCAACGCAAAGACAAAAGGCTCCGGCGGCGCGATGTCCTTCGCGGCGGGCTTGGCGTAAACGATCGGGCCAAAACGCTGAATTTGGCGATCGGGCCACATGGGGGCCAATTCACCGTTGATGCGCGCGAAAGAGTCCCGCATCGCTCCCCGAAGAGGCCCGGCCAATCGATCCAAAGCCAGTTTCTCCGTTTCTGGATTGGCGAGGTCAGCGGAGCGCCCCTCGGCATAAGCCGCGAACACATGGCTGCGGTGAATGGGGGCCGTGTCGCCTCGGCCGTTGGCGCGAGCCCTTTGCTCGAAAGCGACGATGAGGCGAAGGGCCTTTGTCATGATGTTCCTGTGATGTTTCGGTGTGGAAGCATTGCCATCCGCCAAGCCAAGCGATGAAAAAGCGGCGCCGTTTAATTTTAGGGGCGCCTGAATGGCAACGCAAGCGCAATCAGTCGAGTGTGAGAGGAGGGGCTGTGCTCAGCGATTCGCCGCCCGCCAAGCGCCGCCGCGAGCCCCCCGGTCTGGGGGGCAGCCATTGGAAGGCCATTGCGTTGTCAGAAAAAAACTCTCCTGCGGCGACTGCTCGGGGGTCGGCGCGGAGACCCAAAAAGCCAGCTCCGTGGCCGCACGCCGGCGCGAGAGCTGCCGGTTGAGCGTCTTCAAAACGGAGCTCATATGGCTGGCGGGCTTGCTGGGAAAGGGTGCGCCTGTTTGGGTTTCCCGCTAGCGCTTTTTTAATTTTTTGGATTGGGAACTGATCGGCGAGAAGTTCGCGTGCAAAAAAAACGCAAGGCGCTTTCGGGGTGTGCTATTTTAGGGTTTTCGCCCACCAATTTTTCGAGACACTCATGGATCATTTCACTTTTTTGAATTTTGTCACTTCTCCTGTTTTTTGTGCCCTAGGCGTGCTTTGTTTTGTGGGATTTGCCGTGAAGGGCGTTTCGTTCTTTCGGGATAGCTCGCTGCCCGGAGCAAACAAGCAAGCGCTTTCCAGAAAAGGCATTGCACTGATCATTTTGGCTTTTTTATTTCTCATTCCCAGCGCCCTTCCTGCGCTGCTCTCGCTGAGTCCTTCATAGGCTCCAAAAAAGGAGGAAAAGGCCAAAAAGAGGGAGCCTCGGATGTATTATTCCGTGGCCGCCCTCTTTTTTCAATCAAGCGATTTGAAAATCGCAGTGCCCAATGCAGCCCAGGCGCTTAAAGCTGCAATGAGCATGAGCGCGCCCATTTTGTGACGATTTTTGGGATTGCGAGCGCATTGGGGCTGGAATTTGCGGATTTAAGAATTTTTAGGGTGTGTGAACATATTAGCTTTTCGTTTTGAGAATGTCGACGGCCTCCGCCACCCAAACCCACGCAAGAAACGCCGCCTTTGTCTTGTCGGTTCGCAACGCCAGCTTGCGTTGGTTTTTCAAGCGCCGAAAATATCGCTCCACGACCTTCCTTCGCCGATAAAACGCTGGATCATGAGCGACGGGGACTCGGCGGTTTTTCTTCGAGGGGGACTGGACCCGCGCCCAAAGCGGATATCTTCTCGCGAAGGGCGTTTGAATCATAGGCGCGGTCGGCGCAAACCGCGCGGGGCTTGAACAGGGCGGCCTGGCGCAAGAATAATTGCGGTTTTGTCGGCATTTTGATAACCTAAATGGACGCCGCGAAATTTTTCGAATATATTCACCGCGCGCCCATTGATCGCCCGAATCGATCCAAAAGCGGTGAAAATCCCCTCATCATTGCACCTCACTGGAAAGCCGCCATGCTCCCAACCGTGTCCTCAGCCGGCCGCCGCGCCATCGTCCGGTGCTCGCTTGCCGCTTTCGCGAGCCTGTGCAGCTTCCACTTCATGGAGTCCGCCCTTGTGGAGGCCGACGCCATTCAGGCGCAAGCGGATCGCCAAGCTCCGTTTTTGACCGCGACGCCCGCTGTGCTGGCGGACGAGATGCGGATGATTGGCGACGGCAGCGAGTTTGATGGGCTGCGCACTCCTCAGTGGCATGGCGTGAACGCGAGCATCGGAAATGTGGAGATTCGCCCTGTTGAGGCAAAAGCCTCCGGTGTGAGCGTGGCGGCCAAGCCGTGGAGTATTGTGGCGACAGGCGTTGTGGGCCAACCCTTGGTGTTTTCGGTCCAGGCCTTGGTTTCGCCGAACGGTGCGCGAGAGGTGGGAGTCCAGAAGCCGCGGTCGTACACCGTCGTGTTGGAGCGTGCGTCGAATTTGTCTCCCGCGGCGCGCGCGGAGGCGAGCGTCAACGCCGCCCCCAATTCGCCGGCGTCGGTGGCTGCGGCGCCTGACGGCGTGACCACCGTTTCGATTCCTGCTGTCGCGGGCGATCGCCAAGTCGCCTGGGTGTATCCGCAGCGCGCCATCCGCCAACCCGACGGCAGCTGGTCGGTCGCGCTCGGGGTGGGCGCAGCCCCCCAAAAAGGCATTGACGCCTACCAAAGCGCCGGCGCTCGCGCCATGGCCACAGCCGAGCGCCAAGCCATCCCCTGGTTCGCGGCGTCCTTTCTGTCGGGGGGATATGGATTGGTCTCTGCGTTGTGGTTCGGGTTGTCGGTTCTGATTTTGAGGTCCAAAGCGTCCCCGGGCAAAAACACGCCAAGCGACCCCAGAAATGGCGGAGCTGGCAAATCCCGAGCAGAAGCGCTTCGAGCTCTGGGCCCGCGAGTCGATTTTAGCCACTCTAGACGCGTTGGCCACGCGAGCCCCGGTGAGGCCGCCAACACGGCTCCGAAGCACCGGGCCGGAGTTTGAGGACCTCGTGGAGTCATGGGACATTCAGCGCCCAATCGCCGCACGGAATGGCCTGTCGCCATTTCTGAGTTAGGCTCTGTCAATTAACCCCAGCCTCAAGGCTGGGGTTAGTTGACCCAGCTGGAAGCGCCGTCCTTTAGGGCGGGGAGAAGTTCACATTCAGCGCCATCCGCCCTTTCACAAGCCACATTTGAGCCAAAAACATGAGCGATTCGCCGGCTTCCTCCAAATTCAACGCAAGACAAACCGAGATGTTGTTCGAGTTTGCCTCCGGGCGCCCCTTTGCCTCTTCCGAGGGCGTTGTTGGGGAATTCGATCAAGCTATTGAATACGTGCGTCGATTGGTCAAAGCCGGAGCCAATCCAAACGCCATGGCTGTGGACACAACCGGCAAAGGCCGAAACCACACCGGAACGCCGTTGATGATCGCCATCTCGACGGGGGCGGAGGGCAACTGGCCTCCCGTGGCGGCTCTCATGGAAGTGTCCGATTTGCGCGCGCAAAGGCCCGATGACGGAAAGACGCCCCTGATGATGGCCATTCAAAAAGCCGACTCCCACTCGGCTATTTTCGCGAAAGGGATTCTGGAAGACTGCGATCCGGAGCAGGCGGACAACGAAGGGCAAACGGCGCTGGACATCGCCTGCAAAATGGCTCCCCTTTGGACAATGAAAAATTTGCCTATCGGACCCTTGGTGAGCGCTTTGGTGGCTCGCGTCAGCCTGACAAAAAAACAGTGGGGCGCGGCGGTTGGCGTGGCAGTCGCCGCCGATGAGACCGGTGTTTTGCGCGCGGCCCTAGACGCAAAATTCGATTTCAAGGACCTTTGCCTTCCGTTTCCTTATCGCGGCGCGTCGGTGCCCTTGCTGGGAATCGCCGCGGCGTCGGGCTCCCCCAAAGCGATGGCGGTTTTGCTGGAGGCGGGCTGCGACCCCATGGCGCGCGCGGAAAATGGCGACACGGCGCTCATTATCGCGTGCTCGATGGGCAAAGGGGTTTTTGTGGAATGCGCGAAAATGTTGTTGCCCGTGTCCGACGCAAATGCCATGAACCTGGATGGAGAAACGGCTCTCATGAAGGTCGTGGGTTTCGGCGCGGAATCCACGAGTCAATCCGTGCAGATGCTGGCGGCGTGTTCAGACATGAATTTGAAAAACAACGAAGGCGACACCGCTCTTCTGATCGCCGCGGATCAGGGCAACGCGGATTTCGTGAAGATTTTGGCGCCGATTTCTGATTTGTCGGTGGCGGGCGGCCTGGGCGGAACCGCTTTTGAGAACGCGACAGGCCGCGCGGACTGGCCCACGGCTGACGCCTTGATGGCAGCGATGTCCCCGCAGAACGCCATGTCCGCCATGCTGGGCATGACGCAGCGGCTCATGCCGCGGGGGGCCGCCAAGGTCGAGGCGGCTTTGTTGCAAGACCAAGTCAAAGAGGCCGGGCGCGAAAACGGCGCGGCGAACGCCGACGCTCTTGGCAGCCGCCGAGGCCAAAGGATCTGAGACTGACGCTCCGTGGATCAGAGGCGTTTGGCCCGAAGGACAGCCGTGGCCGCTCCATCAGGCTCCAAAGGCTTTGTGGATGGGGCAGGCGCGTTTTCCACGGTGGCGTCGCGGGTGGCCGCGGCTTCGACGTCTTGAATCACGCCCGCAAGCGCCTCGGCTTCCAGCTTGGCGGCCCATCTTGGCATCAGCTCCGGGCCTTTGGGCCCGAGCTGAGAGAATGCGCGGTCAACCAAAGCGCGCTCCGCGTGATCGGCCAACAGGTTCAGCGAGTCGACACTGCTCACGCGAGCCGAACCCGCGAAGCCTTTTGTGGCGCCAAATTCAGAGACGACCCCCCAGGCCTCGCAGAAGGCCATGGCCACGCTTTGCGCGCTGGCGCGCGGAATCAGCAGGGCGATGATGTCCGGGTAGCAAGCCGCCGCCGCAAGGCCCAGCGCGTCTTTTTCGTCGCGATTCGGAATGTCCGCGCGCGTGCGCGGGTCCTCAGCAAGAATGCGCGTCGCGCTTTGGTTCGCTCTGGACACCGCGAAAGCCAAAGCCGTGCGCCCTTGGCGATCCGTGTCATTGGGGTCGTTGTTCGCGAGCAGAAGGGGAATGATGCGTTCGGCCTTTTCGTCCTCTAGGGCGGAGCAAGCCGCCATCAGGGGCGTGTGGTTTTGGGCGCCTTTTTGCGCTAACGCAGTCAGGGGGAGAAGAAATTCGACGCAAGGCTCCGCGCCCATCAAAAGGGCGCCCTCCAACGGGGTGATATCGGCAAAGCCATGTCCTGTTGACCCGGGTCGGTCAGGGCTCAACGAATGGCGAAGATTTGCGAATCCAGGCTCCTTCAACGCCAACTTGCGCAAAGCCTCCACGTCGCCCATGCAGGCGGCCTCGACGCCGCGCTTGGCGAGGCGAAGGGCCCGCGCGGACCGATTGGCCTGCGGCGCGGCCATGGAACGGTCCCCTGTCTGGCCTGGCAAAGCGGCATTGGGCGCCGGATTCGAGCGGCCTATCGCGCGGCCAAAAAAGCCCAACGGCGACGAAAAGAGCCGAAGCGCAAAGTCCGAAAAACGGTGAAGTGAGGCGGCCATGGCGGAGAGGAAAAAGGCGAAATTCGAAAAAGCGGAGCATTTCGCCGATGGTTGCGCGATTTGCGGCTCAAAGCATAGTTTACCGCTTGGGCGTCCCCGCCACAAGGAAACGGGCAAAAGAAAGGAAAACTGGTGGATGAGGCGGCGCGTGGCTCGTTAATGTCGCTTCCTTGGAGTTCAAGTTTGCGCCGCGCGGGCGCCTCAGAGCGAAAGCAGAACGAAAAAATGGCCGGGATTGTGGGGGCCTGTCGCGTCGCTTGCGTTTTGGCGCGGCGTGGAGCATATTGGGCAAATCGTCACTTCCCTCGGAGCCCGCCGTGCCGGAGACGCCAAGCCAGGAAGCAGGATCGCTCCTAGCCGCCCGCGAGCGGGGCCTGCCCGTGCTTGAGAAAGGCGAGAATGGCGAGTCCACGGATGCTTATGGCGTCCCCAATCCGCGGTTCGCCACGGCCGAAGACACCGAACGCCTTTTGCGTTGCGTGGCGCAACGCGATTGGGCCGGAGCGACCGAGCGGGTCAAGACCCTCGATTGGACGCCAGCGCTCGCCGAAAGCAATCCGTTGAGCCAATTCGCGTTCCACGAGCTGGAGAAAAGCCATTTTATGCGGCTGCCCTCTGAAGGGGACGCTGCTTTCGTCGAGGCGATAGAAAACAGCGCGGAATGGATTAATGCCGTCCGCGAGCGCATGAGAAAACAAGACAAAAGCCCCGTGGGTTGCGCCCTGGGCCACGGCGGGATGCTCGACATTCAGCTGGCCGCGCTTCCTGGATTGGCCGAGCGCGTCCAAATCCGAATTTTGGCCCGAGGATTTCGCTCCGCAGCCGGGCTGTGGGCGGACAAGCCGACGCGTTTGGAGCGTTTGGTCAAGCACTTGCGCGGCGGAGCATGGAAAAACCGAGAATTTGACGACGCGCACAAGAAAAGGATTTTTGAGGCTTGGGCGCCGGCGTCGAGCGATGACCAGGTGGCCGCCTCTCAAAACGACGCCGCTTTGCGAGGAGCGGCAAGAGTGTTCAAGACGCTCGCGGACAGCAAATTGGTCAGCCTGGACGACGCTCGCGCCTGGCTGCGAAAATTGATGCGAGCGGATATCCCCATTCACTCCACAGGCTGGGCTGGAGTGTGGGCGATTTTGAGCTATTTCAAGGAGCGCGACGAACAGGGCCATGAAGAGCCCGCGCGACACTGGCAAGAATGGCGGGAGTTCTTGGAAGACCATGAAATGCCATCCCCCACCGCGCAATCAACGGGATGGAGCCTGGCCCTGCAAATCGCGGTTTCGATTGACGAGCGCAATCAGATGTTGATCGAGATGGAATACTTTGCAGCACGCATGGGGATTAAGTTTGGCGAGGGAGAAGAAGCGGTTGGCCGGCGAAGGCTTTAACTCCAACATGAAAAGGCCAAGGGCATACGAAAAGAAACGTTTTTTATTGACAAAGAGTCGGGAAGGAGGTAAGATGTTTGCGTGCATAAGGGGAAAGAATGAACGGACTTGTTTGGGAGCTGCAAGCGCTCGCGCAAAAGGAAGAAGCCGTGTCGGGATTGCTGCGACACGCATACACGATAGCAAGGAAATTAAAAATAAAAGATGCGGAGTGGATATGGGAGGAGTTAAGCGGATTTGAAGAAAATAACGAATGGCATTTGATTCCGAAATACAGGCACCAAGAGCCAACCCTAAAAACGTTGATTGGAAGGCAATGGATAGAGCTTGTGGCGGAAGACGGAGACAGTGAGCTGCAAGCCGTGTTCGACGAATGGACGATGGCCCCCATTCGGCAGTCGATGCCAGAAATTGAAGAGTTTTTAGAAACAAAAAATGAGACGTTCAGGTCTATGCTGATCCCCAGTTTAGAAAAGCAGCTAAGTGATTTGGCTACGTCGATGATTGGGCCAGTTTCGTTCGAATACAATCGGATACACTTTATCCGTATTCGCGAACAAGCCCGAATTCGGATATTGAAGTGGGCATTGGATATTGAGGAAGCGGGAGTTTTGGGGGAAGGGATGAGTTTTAGCAAACAGGAGATAGACAAAATGGATGTGACAAAAAGTCGAGATACCTATCACATTGGCAATCAAACCATTGTGAGCGGGGGCATGAACCATTCGCAAATTCAACAAGGAACCATCGACTCAAACCAAAGTAATAACGAAGTCGGCGAGGCAGAAGAAATAAGAAATTTTGTCTTGAAGACCAAAAAAGAAATGATGGATTGGCCGCTCGTCGATGACGATCGAGACAGCTTGAGCACGGAGATCGGGATTATTGAAGCGGCAGCAACCGCGCAGAAACCGAAGCTCGGTGTTGCCAAGGAGTGCCTGAAAAGTGCAAAGACTATTCTGGAGGGGGCGGCTGGTGGGTATTTGGCAACTGCCGCGCCCATGGTGGTCCCCGCTATTGCGGTTTGGGCGGCAGAGGCCGCGAGACTGGTGGGAGGGTAATATAACGATCGTCGGCCTTGATCAGAAGCAAGGCCCCGGTTGTATTTATTGATCTAAAAGCCAGAAAAAAGCATCAAGACTTCTGCTTAAGACCGCATCAAAATAGCCGCAGATATCTTGTAAGCCCCAATAAATTGAAAAGGAGAAGCCATGGGCCTCGTTTTGGAATTGCAACAGCAAGCGCTAGATAAAAAAGAAACGGTTTCAGACTTGTTGAGGAAAGCGTATGTCATTGGGAGAAAGCTTGGGCTCGATGGAATAACCAATTGGGCCCAGCAAGAGATTTCCGGGTTCTCTTGCTCCACAGATAAAATCCCCTCTTATCGTCAAGGGCGTGCAGAATTAAAGGCATACAATGCTTTCAATGGAGGGTGGTGGCCAGTGGAAACCGATGATCAGTTCTTGCAAGAAAAATTTTCTCAAATGACGGCGTCTCCTTTTACTCAATCAATGGGGGAAATTGAGGAGCTGCTCAATTCACAATCTTTGGTTTTTAGGGCTCCGCTTGATGCAGGTGCTCAGAGAGCGATGGAAACCCTAAACTCAATGATCGGCGTGGTTGCCCTGGAGCACAACAGGCTTTTTTTGGTTGAAATTCGAGAGGCGGTGAGGAATTTAGTGGTAAAATGGACATGCGACTTGGAAGCCGAGGGGATTCTCGGGGAGGGAATGTCATTCAACAAAGAAGAACGAGAGCGAGCAGGGGCCATGGGAGATACCTATCACATTGGCAATCAAACTATCGTGGCAGGAGGCATGGACAATTCTCAAATTCAGCAAGGCGATCGTAATTCGGCAACAACGCCAGGGAATAAATTGATATGATTTGAGCCGCAGCACTAGCGCAGCCCCGAATCATTGGCTCGTCGATGAGCACCTCCGCGAGTCGTGCCAGTGATTAAACATTATCACAAAAGAATTTTTCAGAATGAAATAATCAACGGGCACTCAACACGCAAAGGAAAAAAATATGACAAATGCAGAAATCATGGAGCACCTGAAGTCATCGGATATAAAATCGTGTTCGCAAGAGATGAAGGATTTTTTAATTTGTGAATGTAATGCTATCGATCTTGTTGCTTCTCTGGCCGAGACGGTTGTGCGGGCACCGGTTAAAGGAAACAAAAATTGGCTTCCACCGAGCGGCAATTCAATATGGATTGTTGTTATGCGCACTGCGGCTTTACAGATGTTGGCCGAGCGAAATGCCCCACCGGAACGAGCTAGAAATTTTGCGCCAGTCCTAACCGATTTTGTTGAGGAATTGACGAAGCAAGTAAATCAGCGGCTATCAAAAGAAGATGCCGTCGTCTCCAAAACAATTTACGCCCGCATGTCGCAGGCGCGAACCTGTGGAGAGTTTCTGTGTTTGGGGCTACCGCCTATGTCGACGATTTAAATTGTCATTTTTCCTGATGGCCAAAAGCTTGGTGGAAGCCGTATGATTTAAAGCATAAATGAAAAATTGGCAATATATAGCCTCCGCCACCATATAGAGTGGTGGGTAGCGAAAAAAAAGAAGAAAAATGCCGTGTGGTCTTGGGGAGGGCGCATCGACGGTGTAAAATGAAAATTCAGGCGAAAGCCTTCACTTTTTTTATTTTTGATTGTCTTATGCCGGATCAAACGACCGTCTTGACCTTGTGGGATGCCAAATTGCGTGCTCGAATCCAAGAACTATCCCTTTTGGCGTGCACCACCGACGTGCAGCAAGGCTTCTGGGTGAGCCTATCCGACGCCTCGGTGGATCCGCGCGGAGCCAAAAGCGGCGTCGCGGCGGTGGTTTTGAATCCCGAAGGCGCCTGGATGGGCGAAGCGCAAAAGCGCGGGGCCGAACTGACGCGCGACACGCGGCTGGCGGAAATCTGGGGGATCGAATTGGGCGCTAAATTGGCGTTGGAAAAGGGCGCGAAAGGCGCGTTTTTGGCCCTGTGCGATTGTCAGCCCGCCGTGGACGCTTTGACGTGGGCGCAACGCGCTCGCAAACAAGCGGCGTCCGCGATCGACGGCGCTGATGGAGCCGGCGCGCCCTCAGGCCTCGCCAAAGACGCGGCGCTGAAAGCCGCCGCCGCTTTGGACGCCGTGGGCGAGTGGCGCGTGAGTTGGGTGCCCAGAGAAAAGCTGTCTCGGGCGAACGATCTGGCGCGCCAAGCCCTGGGCCTGCGGCCTGAAAACAAAACGGCGGTGGGCTGGTCGGACAAATCCTGGCGCCCTCGCGCGCAGGCGATGGATCATCAGGCGCCATCGCCCGTCGGCAATGAAAGCGAGGCGGCGACGCAAGCCCAGGCGTTGCGGTCGTTGCTGGACGGGCCGGCATCCTCTTGCAAGAAGGATTCATCCACGATGGCGCGACAGCCATCGGCTCACACGGGAAAACCATGACGGACAACACCAAAAACGAAAGCGCGGTTGAGGATCAGGACGAAAACACCGATTCAGTGTCGCCGCT
>Ga0209888_1000596_pt1 | contig 16777 bp, 10 predicted proteins | sample OrgsoiDNA_201059_FD_185807 | JGI IMG/M metagenome (GOLD analysis project Ga0209888, IMG submission 185807) | Permafrost soil microbial communities from the Arctic, to analyse light accelerated degradation of dissolved organic matter (DOM) -... | ecosystem: Environmental > Terrestrial > Soil >...
ATGGCTGGGCGACCGGGGCGGAAAGCCGGCGATCAACTCGTCAAGCACTGCCTTGGCGCGGAACAAAGGCATGCTGCGACGAGGGATATGATCGCACGAAACTAAACATCTAAACACGCACGAGTGAATTACAAGCCAGCGACCAAAACACCATTCGAACCATTCCAAACCAATTGTGCACGCAAATCACGTGTTGCCATTAATCTATTATTAACATACAAATTAGTTTTCAAAGCATATGTTCCCTGAGAGGCATCAGGTGGCAAACTGAGCTCGAACGTATTTTCGAAACGGCCACCGGTATTATTAACGAGAGGTTTAGATCCTGTCTTGAACTGTTCGCCATGTGTGTCATAAACCACCAGTTCTTCACGAACCTCTCTCACGGGGGTTACACTACCATTCACAAGTTCAACAACAGTATTAACATGCACTGGTCGCCCCCGCTGCACAACACCGCTACTCAATTGCGGCATATAGGACAAGACTTGCGGATCGGATGGCAGACTGCCACGGGCTTGTATATATTCATGATCTGTCTGTGCTGCAGTTTTAGTCTGGCGTGAATGTGAATTAATCGCAAGACACCCGACTGCTGCCGCAGCACCACCAATTGCAGCACCTTTGATCGCGCCTTTTTTTCCATCAAAGAGGCTTCCGAGAAGCGCACCTGCAACTGCCCCTGCTACAGCGGACTGGCCGACACTACAAGGATCTTGTGGTTGCTGTGGATTGTTACCTTGACTTGCCTGATAATTACCGCCATTTTGTTGCATGGGAGCGCAACCTGCAATCATGCTGACAGCCAGCACGGAGGTAACTACTCGAGTCATTCGGATCGTCTGCATATCAATTATTCTCCATTGGTGAATTACGGAACTACCTATCTAATCGTTGTATCTTGCTGCAGAAGTTGGCGCTCACGTTCGCGAATTTGCTGTGACAAACTCTCGATTCTCGGATTGTTCGGATCCATCCTCCGAGCACTGTCCAGATACGTCCGAGCGGCGTCAAATTTTCGTTGCCCCAAAGAAATTTCAGCATCACGCAGGAATGCCTGGGCCATTTCCCCTTTTGGATTGACAGCAGTTTCTTGTTTCGGAAGGCGCGACTCTATCGGCGCGGCTACCACTATTGGCGAAGGACGAACTTGAGCAGGTACTGGTGTCGACTCATTAGGCGCCTGTTGAACAACTGATTCAACTACTGCGGCCGAAGTTTCGGTAACTGCCATTTTTTCCACTTCAGCATTCAGCTCTGCAAGATTCGGATATTCACTATTCAACCCAGCCAAGACCTCTAGCGCCTGTTTGCCCGTCGGAATATCCCGATTTTCGATGGCCTTGCGTACCATCTGCAACGCAGTATTGGCACTTGTTTGGGCCAGCGTCAGTTTTTGGCGCAAACCTGCCGCCGATGGATCCGCTGAACAGATGCTTCCAAGCTGATCGAGGCTTGTTCGTGCAGAGGTCAACCGATGGTCCTCCAACAGACTGGCGATTGTATGGAAGCTCCGAAGGCACTCATTGCCAGCCACTTCTGCCTTTGTAATAGCCGCTTGCAATGCTTCCGCTTTCGCACGCACAACTCCCGTACAAGAAGCGTTCGCCTGCAGGCTTTGATTCCGTGCCACAACCAAATCACCGGTTGAAATGGCTTTAGTACCTAAGTCGAACGCAGCATTGCAGGCGACGTCATTCTCATTTGGGTTCTTCCCTAGGTAAGCCAATACAGCTAGAACAACAATGGCGCTGAGGACCACTCTCCCCCACTTACGTTTTGGCGGAACTTGTGTGATAGTCTGTCGAGGTACGACTGGAGGACGTGCTGCGTCCGGAACCGGCAATGTTACGGTCTTCGCCCCTTGGGTAGCTATCGGAGCTGATTGCTCTGTAAATGGCCATTGAGTAGCTGCATTCCCCCGCCCCTCATCTGACTTTGATGTAGCGACTTTTACTGCACTCTCGTCGATTTGCGGACTAGGCTTAGTTTTAGACCCAGCGCGCTTAGCAGTCGGCCGTGCTTCAGCTGCAGCAACCGGTGCAACTTCGTCAAGCTTATTCACAGTCGCACCGACGTCAAGTGCCTCGCTCTCAACCTTACCGCCACAGAACGGGCAATATGGCACCAGCGTATAAAGCAACGATTCGCAGCTAGAACAATTCTTCACAACTTATCCTTAGGCCAAAGGTGGCGGCATCATCTGTGGCGGCGTCGATTGCAGCAATGGAGCTAACTCGGACAGTTGCGTCAGCTCACTCCACCCCGGTAGTCCCTGGCGCCAGACCTTCGTATTGGCGGGAATAATTTGATTGGCCTGAACCATCTGCACAACCTGTTGTACGTTAAATGGGCCGTATTGCTGGCCATTCACGCCGAGATGGTACAGGTGCTCTACTATAGGAATACCTAGAGCTGGAGCCACTCCCAGCGGCGGAGGCATGACCGCTGCAGTTGGGAAAGAGCCTGGCACCGAAGACGGTTGCAAGCCAGCTTTAATCGCTGGGACTACGCTAGAAAGCAATCCTTCGATATACCCAGTTGTAAGCACCTCGTTCTTGAGTAGATATTTCAAACGTGGCTGGCCATCATCGCCGGGCTCACGAACTTCCCAATCATAGGCATCATCATCAGAATCCACGACTACGCTGGCCCAGGCTTTCAGCTGGTCTAGCAGGCTGTCGCAAGCACTCACCAATTCGGTTTCAGTGACACCTTTCCGGCGCGCCTTATCGCTCATATCACGCTTAACTTCACCAGCAATAGCGCTCGCGAATCCTTTCCGATCGTCTTGTGCTCCGGTCGCGTCCTCCACCAACTTAGGTGTATAGACGGCATTCTCGTAATAGTCTGCAAGCGCAGCGAGCGCAACAGTTTGCATCGCGTCGAGGTCAGCCACACGTTCTTGCACACGTGCGATAATTGACTCGCGATAAGTTACGGGTAGACCATTCTGTCGAATCGCTCGCTCATTCCCAATGCGCCGTACATCGCCGCGCGCGACGGCAAATTGGTACTGGCCAGGTGGCACCACACGCTGAGTGGAGCGGGTCAATATACCGAGCATGACTGCCAGTAGAAATTGCTTAAAGTCTTCCGCAAGCCGGTTAATCTCGTCAGTGCTTGGAGCCATTGGATGACTGAACTGGGTCGAATCAATATGCGTGTGGGTTGGATTTTTCTCCGCCTCTTTTCGATAGCTGGTACGCCACCCGTCAAGACCACGTAACACCGTCATCGGCACGCCCGACAACTCGCAATAACAAACCGCACGTCCCGGGACTCCAGTCTCAACAATCGATAGCTGCGCGGAGGTAATACCTGCGTGAGTTGGGATGCTGGCATCAAGCTCAGCACCAAACTTTCGTTTGAATGCATCAGCACCAGCGACGCCAAGGAAGCATTTAAATTGATCGGCCTTAACGGTAAAATCACCAGCTAAATTAGCATCAATCCACGGCATGGCGCATGCCAGCAACTTCCTGAAACGGTCCATCCGCTCGGCTGGATTCATCTGTTCCAAAGCCTCAATCAAGGGGTCCATTGCAGACGCTTCACCATCGACAGCACTAACCAAGGCCAGTTGGCGCTCGGCCATACGCATGACCTTTACCAAAATCTCCCCCCGTTGCGCGCTTTCGCCCAACATAGGGAAAAGCGTCTTCGAGCCTCCGAGATCCTTGAAGGCTTCATCCGCCCATTCTCGCAATTGCAGCGAGCCTGGCAGCGAAACATCTCGTTCGCTGCTCGGTATCGCGATTAAAGTTGCATGGTCCTTGTTCAGGTCTTGTTGAAGAATCGCGTTCGCTACTTGTAACTGGGTCAACATGTCCAACACGGCTTCGCGGCCCGCCTGAAACTCACCGACCAATCCATTCCAAACTGCCCTGCCCTGGGAATCGACACCAGTCTTCCGTCCCAACCAGGCCGACAGTTCGCCCATCAATGTCGCGGCCTCATCTGCTGCCTTGGCGCGCAAATGGAATTTAAGCGCGTTGGCGATTTCGGTACGCAGATGATCCATCACAGTGATTGCCTGCTTCTCACCGCCGCCGAACAGGCCGCCTTTGGTCTGCTCCAAATTGGTCAGCAGCCTCTCATATTCGCGAGTACGTACCGCTTCCTTGATTTCACGATACCTTTCAGCATTGTTGTTCAATGCGAGCACCAAACCAGAACCCGGTGCTTCTAACCTGTCTTTAATTTGCTCTACCAAGGACAACACATACTCAAGACCGCCGAAATCTTTATTGTCCAAATAGGCATATAACTGATCGCGCGCGGTGTGCTTGATCCTCTCCAACACTTCTCGACGACGCTTGGAAACGCGATCTTCCGTAGTGTCGGCAGTTGAGTCTTGGTCACGTACCGCGTCGCGTTCGAGCTGCCTGACCGCATCGCGGACCTGAGTCGGCCACTCTTTCCTTTCAAACCCTGTACGAATTTCATCAATACGAAGGTTGACCCGCTGTTCAACTCCAGCCAACAACAAACCATGCTTATCTTGAAGTAAGTCTTCAACGATCTGATAGTCCGAAAATTCACCGCTGGAACGTTTCAATTCAATTTTTTTGTCCGAGAACTCTGGAAAATCGCTAAACGGAAAAGTTCGCAGCGCCATCTGCGCCGCCATGAATTCGTCGCGCTGCTTATCGGTAGCTCGGTGAGCGCCCGCGTCAGAACTTCCAACACCAAAAAATGCCTTCAACATAGCTCCGGCCCAACGGTGCGCCTGCTCATCACGACGCGCTTCCTGGCGAGTATCGAGGACCGCTTGACCAAACGCAGAGAATCGTTTGGAATAGGATAGACGCATATCAGCAAAGCGGGACTTCGGCACCAGAGCATCATGAAGAAAATTCTTGTGCTGTGCCTGATTGACAGCAACCGAACGTTTGCGGCGGGCAAAATCACCGGACGCGAAATCTTCAAATAACGTATCCGCTACCATATGGTAGACGTCCTTGATATCCTTAGTATGCTGCTGCGCTAAATTCCCCGAGTCGATTAGGTAGACCTCGTTGTAGGGTTCACGGGGCAATTCTGGTTGGTCGTAAGCGTCCCAACGCCCCACATAGCCTTTATTGCCAAGCATCGCCGACTCCAGCTCCATGAGAGCGGCATAGCCATTTGCTTCGGTGCGGTCTTTATTCGCACCGGAATAACCGGTTGGCAGGAATAGCATCAACTCAACATCGGCTAAGCCAACTTCGCTCTTGGCCAACCATCGCGCCAACAGCCCCATATCAAGAAAGGCACCGGAACCGGTACCGCCAGCCACCGAGCCAACCACAACTATGCGGAACTTGCTCGCCTCCATACGCAAGCCCAACTTGCTCAGTTGATGTTCGTGTGACAGCCCGGCCTTTAACGTCTTTAGTTTCAGACGAATCTTATCGCGCACCTTGGCATATTTATCAAAAAAATATAACCGTGACACCGCGCGAATCTGTCCAGCCCCTTTGGCGGGATCAATGCCAAGTTCGCGAATTTTTTTCGGTGTCAGCGATAGCCATTCCTTGATATGTGGATATTTTTCAAGCGCGTCGTCGTCACGGCTATATTTGTCCATGTCGAATGATTCAACAATCTTGTCCTCGTCGCTAAATTTCACCAAGTCGAATTGGAGATCTTCGGCCTGCGCTCGACCACTATCGATCACTGCACCGGTATCCAAGTCGAACTGTATAAACTGCGCAACGGGGAATTCAGCTAGGCTCTCAACGCGCGTGCGAGCGCCGTTTCCGCCCCACAAGGTGTTCAGGATACGACGCCTTACCCGCATCAATACTTCCATGCCGGTACCACCGATACCGATAAACAAAGTAGGACGCAAGTCGATGCTTTGCTCTTGCTTGCGGTCCCCTGCGCCGTCGATTGTCTGGTTAAGATTGTCTGCCATGGTACTGAAGTCCTTTTTGAGACTATCTAAAGTTATTTACGACCGGATACGAACGTCAGAACCAACGCAACGAGCCCAATCAATGCAATAGGTCCAATAATCAACGGCGCCATGTACTTTGCGGCATTAACGGTTGCTAGAACCACACCAGTAGCTAGAGTAGCCAGAAAAATGAACAACCACCAACCGGCTGAATTGGCCCTGTTTGGTGCCACCCGTTTCGCTACCAATGTATTGGCGTAAGAATTTTTAGCAAAAAAGAAAGCAATAAACAATACCAACAAGATACCGCCCCCAACAAGCAGGTCGCGCGAAGCGGTATCAGTATTGCCCGCCGCTAGTGCTGGTACTTCGCTGCTATTGCTCAACGGTGGTATAGGCGGTGCACTAACAACGGCACTGGCTGCCGACGAACTCGTATCTGCCGGTGGTGGCAAAGTGAACCCTGCACTTTCTTTTGAATCTTGAGCCATAAACATTGTCTCCTGAATGAGAATATAAAAACTGAATACGTGCACTTCTTAGAACAAGCTTAATGTTTGACCAGCTTGAACGTTGACGACTTTCGGGCGTCCAAGGCCGCGTCGAATCTCCCCAACTGCTTGCCCCTCTTCATCCAGAATCACAAGCGACTTGAATGGTTTAAGCAGTACCTGCCGACGCATGCCATTGACGTCCAGTTGGTATCGCGCGCTACGCACCGACAGTAGCCAAAGCGTCGCAATGCCTATCACCAAAATGACTAGACTGCTGACCAAGAGTAATACCGGTGTCAGAGGGTACTGAATTCGCACCAGTATAGGCACCTGAACGTGTGAAGTACGAACATTTGAAGGTGGAATAAAGACATCGGAAATCGGGTCACCAGGGAACAGTTCCTGCATGTCGGCTTTAAAACTATCAGGCAATTCTAGTTGTTGGTCAATGAGCCCTAATTTAACCGACATAGGTAGCAGAACTCTTTTACCCATTGCCGAAATGGCCCTCCCTGACCATACGGATGGCACATCTTCCAATGGCAGTTTGAATTGCACCTCTACGGATTGGTTAGCACCAGGTGCAAGATTATGGATCTCGCGCGGTTCTACTTTGACAGGCATGTTGTACCCTGCGGCATTCAGGACCGCATCAACACTTGCACTCTTTATCAGGTATGGATAGAACAAATTCTGCAGTGACGCCTTCAATCGCACAGTAGGAACCAGTGTTGCTGCATTCACGTCAAGAATAATAGTGCGCTGGTCCAATCCCAAACTGGCTCGCACATTCGCTGTATTCAACACCGACTCCGGCACAATACGAACAGCCTCTTGGTCTACTGGCTTCAAACGCGCCGGAGGTTTCGTTAGAACACGCGACAAACGACCATCAATGAGGATACGGTTTAAAGCATCAGCCGCTGGTTGACCGTAAGCCAGCGCGTAAACCATCAAACCTTTCGCACTGTATAACTTGCCGGTCACTGGCATCTTAAGAGGAAACACAACGGTTTTCGTTATCGATGGCTCAAGATGCAGCAATCGATAGAAGTCCAAATTCCGTGCGGCGGTCGCGGGATCGTTACCCGGACTATTTTTATTGTTAGTGAATATCCACAGTATGCCTGAACCGGTGTTGAACGGACCAGTAATGGTCTTAGTCACGGCCTCTTGAAAATCTGTATCCGCAAGCGAAGGACCTTTCCCTTTCAAGGCGACTGTCAATGAGGTCACCTGGTTCGCTACGCCGCCGGGGCCGACACCTTGCCCCAGTAGTTGAGGCGATTCGTTGCCTCCACTACTCTGACTGAAAGCCAACGTATAGACCTTATCATCGGGACCTGCCACGGCCTGCGCAACCGCCGCAATCAAAGGCTTTAATTGAGAATGCGGATCTGAATAGAATGGCTCCATCCATCCAGAATTTTGCACTAGGAAAGCGTGTTGAATCGCAGCCATTGCCGGAACATTCAGCAATACACCTAAAATCGCGACAACAGTTGCTATTCGCAAACCGGCCCTCATGCCGACAATTCCCAGCCATCAATACGACCGAGTTCAGGATGGTAGGCCCACAACTTTCCGGCATAACAAAACAGTCGCAACTGCCAAGGTTCGCTAAATACAGCTGTGTGAAAAACTGTTTCGCTGGAGTCGTCGTCGAGTATCAGCCGCACATGCACCCGCTCACTGGACTGCAGGCACGTCTCTAACCCAGCCGAAGTATGAAGCTTCAGCCCAATGACCGTACGCTCCGCTACCTCCAAGATTGGAATCACAATTTCATTCGCGCCGCCATCATCGCCTTGTTCTGGCTCTTGCCATGGGTGCGTCTTCTGTTTCTGAGAAAATCGATAGTTGATCACTCCGGAGCATAGTCGTGGAGTGAGAGCATCTTCCATTTCTGGTCGTGGCACGCCTAACTGCACATAAACATAGGTATCCCTTTTACTGTCGAAGCACAACTGCCAGAGATCACCCGCGCGAGACAAGTAGGGACTGCCAAAAGCGAATTTCGGCTCGATGCCTGCACTCCACGGCACATACTGCGTGGCCACACCACCATCAGACAGTTGCCGCAGGACGAGCTGACCATTTGTGAAAGGCCAAACCGCCATACGCCCATAAGCCACTGGGGCGCTGCCTCCATGTAACTCAATTGGACCATCCGCCAATGTAAGTGTTTGCCCCTCTTTTCCATCTAAACCTACGTTAACAAATTGTATAGAGCCATCAGCTAACTGCATGGGTGCCCACATCTTACGATTGAAGGCAATTGGTGAACCAATGACCGAGGCTTGACCAATATAGCTAACGCGGTAATGCTGTGATGGTAAGTCAGGAGTCAGACAGGCTAGGCCGCGTTCGGTAGGCAAATACAGACGGCTGTTGAATTCAGTGACCATTTCAGCGCGCCAACTACCACGCGACAGCGAAGACTCCGATAGAAGCAGACCATCTACACCGCTCATTAGCGACCACTGTTCAGACGCCGGAAGCCAACTAAACAGAGCCCCCTTTCCGGGATCTACCGCAATCAGCGCATTCAGTAGCGTGCCAAACTGACCGGTAAAAAAATGATAACTTCCTGGCGGCGGCACCGGGATGCAAACATCTGGATCACTCTCCGCATGGTGCCTGCGCAACCCGTTCAGAGCAAACGCGGCGCCACTCTGACGCAGACCTGATGCGTCCGGATTGGCCGGTGAGTTAAAAGCACGTGAGCCAAACGGCGCGATCCAAATCATGCCCGGCAAAGTTCTAGACAATGCAGATAAGAGCTGGCCATCGAGAGGAGAATATTTGAACTCAGGAGGAAATTGTTCCTCCACATTCGTTCCAGACGACCGCGTTTGCATAAAGTCAGCAATGTCAGCAGTCTTCAACTGAGCCGATATTGGATAGCCTAATTTCGTACTCACCAACCTAAGTCCTGACGCAATATCCGTCGCTAGCCATGTTCCTGAATCCAACAACCACTCTCCAGCCTTTTTTAGATTCATTGTTTTTTAAAAAATAAAACAAAAAACGACATTACTTGCGAAATAGCAGCAACCCTAGGCTTCGGAAAAGACCTATGACGCTACTTCAAAAAATCTAGGCGAAGAGAAACCGATAGTATTTTCTCTACTTACTTGTTATCTTACCGCATTTTTTTAGCCGTGTGGAAACACTTAGCTCCATATTTAGATCCTTCTTCCCGCTCCGAGACAGCGTGATGCAAAAGAGACACGGTCGCAGCCTAGATTCTATCCAAATGTAACGATAAACTATCACATCTCGCTCTTACGACTATCCGTCCAGGCCATTCAAACAGCACAATGATCCTTGCGAGTCAAGAAAATCCGCAACTGAAATTCCCGAGAAAATGCTTGTACGCTTTTCGATGGCGTTAATGGAATGGACGCCCTCTTTCAAACGGCATCGAAGTGGCAAAATAGGAGGGTACCCGACCAGGTTCATGGCGTAGATGCGCAGGGCAAAGCGGTGCTGCGCAAAAAGCTGGATCGATCGAAGATGGTGGAATACTTTGTCAAGCTGGCGCCGTGCCTGATCGGGATGGAGGCGTGCGGCAGCGCGCATTACTGGGCGCGCAAGCTGACCGTGATGGGACATACCGTGAAGTTGATGGCGCCGCAATTCGTCAAGCCGTACGTGAAGACGAACAAAAATGATGCGGCCGACGCGGACCTTGTCGTCAAAGCCCGGCAGACGCCGTTGGTGCTTGGCCACGAGCTGCGGCTCAAAGCTGCCGTCGCGGTCGCGCGGGATGTCGAGTTCAAGTTTGGTTTCGGCGGCCAGCACCGACTTCTTGCTGCTGCCGTTACGGTGATTACGCGTCGGCTCTGGAGCATTGCGTTGCTGCTCGAGGTGGTGCGTGAGCTCGGCCTGAAGCATTCTTTCTGCAAGCGCTTTTTTCAACTGGCCGAACAGCCCGGCGTCGGTGAACATGGATTGCGGGTTGCTCGGGTCTACACCTTCAAGCAGTTTGTCTAGAGTGGCTTTGTCGATCGTCATACGTATCCTTTCCAGGGATAAATTTTATCGTATGACTTCTTTCACACAAAATTTCTGACAGGCTCCCGTTCACCACCATCGATTTAATGCTTTGCAAACTGAGGGCGTCCATATATGTTGCATAAATCGAGTCTAACTGGGACTTCCCCTCTCCCTATGAATTCACGCGATACGGACGGACTGAGGGCGTGCCAGCGAGGTCATGCGATTGAGCACGCCCGCGCGGATGTGCTACCCTAACTACCAAAAATTCCGGCCTCAACTAGGAGCCAGCGGCCTCACCGCTGCGATATGACGATGAGCGACTCCTTTAAAATCATCTGAAATCCTTGGATCTTTGAGCACCTCCATCCAAAATTGAAGAGCCATTTCATAACACCTCGGGAGATGCTTCAGCTCTACGCGACCAAGGTAGATTGGTGCCCACTCGCGATCTACAATCTCACCGTGCGAGTTAGGGCGATAAAGCATAGGGAGCATGTCATAAGCATTAAGCAATCGATGTTTGCGCTCCAATGTCCATGCTACGGCGATATTACCGTGATGCTTATCCGTATTGCCAATTAGTGATCCATAGAGATCGAGAATCTCAACTGTCGTAATGTCCTCGTCAGGCAGCTCGCCTAAACGGCCGAGTTCGCGCGCAACGGCCGTCCAGTTTTGGTCCATCATGCCAAGGTCACCATCTAAGGCGGAAAAAGTGGCCATCGGGCGTCGCCCTCGTAATCCGACTCTGTCAAACCGAACGACCTCCAAGAAAATCCGCTCTTCCAATTCAAGTACCGACGTTTGAGCTGCGGGGATCCCATTACGAATCAGCACTTCTAGCGCCAGGTGCTCGCATATCAGCAAGTCTCCCCATCGCCTTCCCGACGGCGTACTAACTTGAGGAGAAAATTTCACGATAACGTGCTCTACTAATTCGGCATGGTCTCCGCGACGAATTACCGCAGTAAACTTTGGCTGTTCACCACCTGCGGATGACCCTGGTGCCTCTCCTTGCATAGAGTCTTCAGCCATTACAGGGTAACGGACCGGACGCTGATCATCCAAGATGACCAGCCTCTCTTCTGCTGCGAAGGACCCAATGTGCCTCGCGTAAGACTCGTTCCCAAGAATGAGATCACCAGCAGCATTTTCACTTCGCCGGGATATGTACTTTAAGACCTGTTCATCCGTCCAAAGCAAAATGTTGGCCGGCAAATCTAAATCTCTGTGCTTACTAGGCTCCATCCGGCCTAAAAAGCCTTGTGGGCGCAAATCACCAATGAAAAACGGTATTCCCCGATAGATCTCGTAGGTTGTCCCTTGTAGAGGAGTCATGGCATAGAACTCGCCTTGAAGAACATTCAGGTATCCAATCGGTTCTACTGCTCCTCGCTCAGAAACCCTGAACACTGGGATAGGAGCGTCTACTCCCGGGATGTGGCGCCTCAACGCGTACTGCCGCGCCTTCCCCGCGCCTAGCACTACGCCATCTCGCACAGTAGTCCATAAACGAGAAAAAGTAGGCTGACTGACATCGAGCTCCTTTAGGAGGAAAGATGTTTTGCCTGGTCCTTGCTTAAGAGCAAGTTGTAATTTTTCAATATTTCGCTCTTTGGCCATGATTTTTTGAGATTTAGTGAATAGAAAACTTTCGCCTACTCACATAGAGGGAAGTGGATATTTTGAATGAAATTGTGAATAGAAATATGAATCGAAATATCGTATCACAGAACTAACTGAGGAGGCGGTTTCGATAACCCAGCTCTTTAGTCATGCGTGCCAGCTGCAGGCGGTGCTAGACCAGGCGCTGATCGGCGGCCAGCCGCTCGATGACGGCCATTGGCGCTGGCACTAGACAGCCGCTGGTAGCGGCCCCCGATTGGCGCGAGCGGCGTCCAGCGCGCCAGTTACGGGTGGTGGTCAATCTGGTACCAGCGCCAAGTCGACCACCGCCAGCAACTAGCGCGCGCGGCGCGCGGTGCCGACGACAGCGCCGATCGGAGGTCCACCACAAGCTGCTAGCCAGCACGCTGGCGCCCACGGCAGACGTCAAGCCGCTGATCGGCGATCGAAGTACGAGCGACCAACGCAACGACTGGCGCGCGACGCGCCCGAACGCCGCCGGTGCCGATCGGAGATTCATCACCAGCTGCAGGCCAGTGCGCCAGCGCCGACGGCTGTCATCGAGCCGCTGACTTTGCGTGCTGAGTCCGCGTTTGGGATACTGCCCGAACTCGACAAGTCCAAAATTCTCCCGGACTACATTCGAGATATTGAGATTGCGCTTGAACGTGTTCTCAGTTCCGCATACCGCGAGCTACTTCAATCTATAGTTGACCATTGCCGTAATACTGCGGTGATGATTATTTCCCGCTGACCTGCCTTCCACTGCCTGGCAAACGCTGCCACGCGGTCGTATGACCCTTCATATCCCAGCGCTTTGAGCTCTAAAAGAAGCTGCTTCAAATTGTGCCGCTGCTTACATGGTTTGCTGGTCTCGGCCTTCAGCCAGCCTATTGGCGCGCGACTTCGACCAGCAAGTTGCCAAGTTATAGGTACGCACCGCTATCCTCAATCAATTTCCCTGGATCGCGGTCCAACGATGCTGGTCATGGGTAACAACGTCTGGCGTAGGAGGTACTACGCTCTCAGCGTATTTGTGCAGCTGACAAAGACGCCCGATGGCTTGCATCAATACCCCATCAAATTATCATATCCTTTCTAGTTTAAATTTTGAACTAAATACCTGATTAAACGCCGCCGTTTCCAATTGAAAGGACATTATGCAAGACCTGATCCAAATAGTTTTCCGCCTGAGCGCCCACTTTCTTCCTGTACTAGCTTGCATTTTTTTCGGGATGATATTCGCTGATAGCCCTGACTGCTCGAACTCAGCCAAGGACAACGATGACTGGTACTTTGACGAGTCGAACAAAGATGGTTTTTGGAAGGGCAAGGACAAATAAGAACGCAGAACGACGCCCTTCGCGGGAGGGCGCATCCCTGTGCTTGTAGCTTAGGCAGAATGTAGTTTTCGAAATAAGTCAGGGAAAGCGTAAAACCGGTGAACACCGCGCGAGACATCCGGCGAGAACCGATCAGATCGAGAACGGAAGGATGCTGCTCTTGCATGTGGTGTACCTGTGATGAAACCGGCAACCACTATACCTTCTTTTTCCCCTCGGAAAATATCCAATTCTCTCCGAGGGGAGTTGGCCCGAAAGGTTACGCCGCCACTTGAGCCTGCCCGTCGTCGTTGCTTGTTCCTTGAGAATTGCGTTTAGTGCGGTGCTTAAAGTATTTGTGCTCATATATGCCTCCGGGGTTGAAATCAAAATTGCAATCTAAACAATATGCATATGCACACTCGCTAAGTACGAATATAGATATTGTTTATGAAACGTTACTGCATGGCAACATGGTGAGGGCCCATCTTAAGAATACTAGTTTCGCTTCGCATACCTTCTGTTGCCATTTATGCAAAACGCCCTGCCCTCACGGGTGAGAGTCACTTACCCGCAGGTAAGCCCTGATCTGATAACGCGGTTCTCGCGGGGCGTGTGCCGCCCGCAGGCAGCTGTTGGGGATACGCTCATTCCCCTTTTGTTGGATGTCCCACCCGCAGGTGTCGCAGACTTGCATGCTCGCTAGTGCTCCAATAGCACGGCACGAAACATGTGGGTGAAGTACCCATCGTCGCTCTTCTTGCCTTCTATCTCGCTTGAGAATTTCTTTGATGCAGGGACACGCGTTGCCTCGATTCCTTATGTCGAAGAGCTTCATGCGATTTACCTGCCGGTGGGGATGCCCTATGGGGCGGTTATGCGGCGATTTCGCCTCTGGATAATACGTTCAGTAGACGTTCAGTATTCCTAATCGTCCCGTATCCCGCATATGTCGGCGGTTTTCGAGACACTCAGTATTTGCAAGTAATTTGAACGTTGTTTGAAAAAAAAGCCGATCCCCGTGCCTTTTGGAGGCTCGAGGATGGCTGAGTGCTGGTGATGCTGGTGTGGGGCGCACAAGAATTGCAGTGAGCCAGGTGCCGCGGAGCGGGCTTCAGAACCTTTGTTCTCCCAGTAGGGACAGCAAAGGGGTGGTAATTTGGTGCGTGCCGGGAACCGACTGCGCGATAGTAGTCCAATATTTTCAAGGCAGTCAAGTACTTTCAAATCCTAGCTATTTTTGAAGAGAACTCGCCGAAATCCTTAGCATTCCGTTGCCTAATATCTGACTTACGGCTGGGGATCATTTAGGGATCACATAGGGATCATTTAGGGATCATTTAGGGATCATTTGGGGATCATTTTGGGATCACCTAGAGATCACTTGGGAATCACATGGGGAGCATGTATGGCTTTCCCCCAACGTCACGGACACTTCCGCTAGTGGTTCGCGTCAACTATCTTGGCCGGTCGGCGTCAATTATCTTGGCCGGTGAAACGAGGGATATCTAATCCTTCTTTTTCATCGGTTGCTTCTTGCTCTCTCCATTGACGGCGGTCCGGCGCCGATAGCTTTCAACGTTCAGTTCAAATATGGTTGAGTGATGCACCAGGCGATCAACGGCGGCAAGGGTCATCGCCGGCTCCGGAAACACCTGATCCCAAGCGGAGAACGGCTGGTTCGCCGTCAGCGCCAAGCTCTTCCTCTCGTAGCGCGCCGCAATCAACTCGAACAACACCGACGTCTCGGCCTGGTCACGCCTGACGTAACTTAGGTCATCAAGGATCAGCAAATCGAAGCGATCCAGCCTGGCGATCTCCGCCGGCAACCGCATCTCGCGCCGCGCCACCTGTAGCTTTTGCACCAAGTCGCTGGTGCGCGCGAAGTGGACCCTGTAGCCACGGTCGATCAGGCCATTGCCGATGGCGCAGACGAGATGGCTTTTTCCCACGCCAGGCGGCCCAAACAGCAGCAGGTTAGCGCCTTGCTCTATCCAGCCATCACCATCGACCAGAGCGGTGACATGGGCCTTCGACACGGTCGGTACCGCCGCGAAGTCGAAGTTCGACAGCAGCTTTCCAGGCAGCAGTTGTGACTCCAACCGGTGCCGCTCGAGGCGCCGCGTTTCCCGCTCGGCCAGTTCATGTTCCATCACGGCGGCAAGGAAGCGTTCGGCCGGCCAGCCCTCCTTGTTCGACTGCTCGGCCAGCGCCGCCCACAAACGTTTGACCGTCGGCAGCCGCAGTTCGTTGAGGATCAACGGCAGGCGCGCCGCGATACCGCTCATGCTGCCGCCAACAGTAGGTCGTAGCTGGCCAACTCGGGAAGCACGACTGTCACAGCCGGGTACAGCGCCGGGCGCGGGGCCATCTCCTCGCGTAACTGATCCAGGTCGGGCAATTCGCCGGCGGCCAGTAGTAGCGTCAGGCGCTGCGCCAACTCCGCCTCGCAGCCGCCGTTGCCGGCCAAGTCCAGCAAGCCAACCATCAGCCTGCAGGCGCCGGCCTCGGGCAAGCTGTCCCTGAGCCGCGCCCACATCAGTCGGTATTCGGTGCGCGGGAACAGCGCGTCGCGCAGCACCGAGCGCGCCAGCGCGCCGGGCTTGCGTTTGAGTGCAGGAAGGAGATGGCGGTAGTCGACGACCTTGCCACGTCCGCTGACCGGATCGGGCTGCCCGCGCAGCAATTCGAGCACGCACACGTTGCCCAGCCAGCACTCCAGCTTCTCGCTGTAAATCCGCACTTTCAGCCGATGCCCCACCAACCGCGACGGTGCCGTGTACAGCACTTTCTTGACCGTCATCGTGCCGTACTTCGTGACGCGGGCATCAACCTCCTCATAGTCGCTGCTGCGCCGCGACGGCAATGCCCTGAGCGTGCGGCGCTCCTCGTTGAACTTGCCCGCCACGCGCGCGTTGAGGCGCCCGAACACCTCGGCCACGAACCGTCGATAGGCGTCCAGGTCGGCGAAGTCGCGGTGCCCGCGCAGCAGCAATGCCTGCTCCATGGTGCGCTTGAGCGTTCCCTGGCGCGATTCAATCGAACCGTTCTCGTGGCTCACGCCCAAGTTGTTGCGGCTTGGCCGCATACCGTAATGCAGACACAGACCTTCGTAGCGCCGCGTCAGCAGCTCATGCTCGGCGTGGTTGTTATAGGCGGCCGTCAGGCTGTCGGTGCGGTGTTCCTCGGGCGCACCACCCATCATCCAGACGGCGTTCTGCAGCCCCGAGGACAGGGCCATGAAACTCTCGCCACCAAGCACCACTTCGACGTAGCGCCAGCCGGAGTAGGCCAGCGCAAACTGGTACAGCAGGTGCAGCAGGACCGCCCCGGCAATGGTCACCTGCAGCACGGCGGCATGGGTGAAGTCGGACAGGCCCAAGCGGCCAGGCGGGTGCGCCTGCGCGAAGAACACCTCGCGTTCCCTGCCGTGGCTCGCGCCCCAG
>Ga0209888_1000604_pt1 | contig 16552 bp, 9 predicted proteins | sample OrgsoiDNA_201059_FD_185807 | JGI IMG/M metagenome (GOLD analysis project Ga0209888, IMG submission 185807) | Permafrost soil microbial communities from the Arctic, to analyse light accelerated degradation of dissolved organic matter (DOM) -... | ecosystem: Environmental > Terrestrial > Soil >...
GGGTTTCTCAGCGCCTGAATGGTCTTCATGACCGCTTCGCTGCTGGTCGGATAGGGCAACTCTTGCACCACGACGCGCCAATTTTTTTGCCCTTCATTTTCAATCACGATTTTCGCGCGCGCGCGAATCCCGCCACGCCCCTCGGCGTAAGCGCGCTTGATGTCCTCTTTCGAGCTGATGATCAAAGCGCCTGTCGGATAATCAGGGCCCTGGATGAATTGCATCACGTCGTCCAAAGTGGCTTTCGGATTCTTGATCACGTGGATCGCCGCGTCCACCACTTCGCGCAGATTGTGCGAGGGGATTTCGCAGGCGATGCCCACGCCGATGCCGCTGCTCGGGTTCAAAAGAATCATCGGCAGGCGCGACGGCAGCACCCATGGCTCTTCCGAGGTGTTGTCATACGTCGGCACAAAGTCGACCGTGCCGGAGCGCAGTTCGTCAAGATAAGTGCGAACGATCGGAGTCATCCGCGCTTCGGTGTATCGCATCGCGGCCGCGCCGTCGCCGTCGCGCGAGCCGAAGTTGCCCTGTCCGTCCACGAGCGGGTAGCGCAAAGAGAAGTCCTGCGCCGTCCGCACCATGGCCATGTACACCGCGGAGTCGCCGTGGGGGTGATACTTACCGATCACGTCGCCAACCACGCGCGCGCTCTTCTTGGGCTTGGAGGTGTGCGCCAAGTCCAGCTGGCTCATCGCGTAAAGAATGCGGCGATGAACGGGTTTGAGGCCATCCTCGACCCACGGGATCGCGCGTCCCTTGACCACGCTCATCGCGTATTCAAGGTAGCTGATCTCAGCGTGCGCCGACAAGTCCACGATGGGCATGTCGTCGTTGATCTTGGCCTGGGCTGCGATTTGCTCAGACGTTTGGGTGGCTTGTTTCTTGGTGGCCATAGAGTGATCCGTGATTTGAAGGGGCGAGTGCGCCAAAAGTCAGATAAATAAACAAAAATCCAAAAGCAAAACCGTCAAAAGCGGCAAATCGAAGCGCCAAGGCAAAAGCGGGGAGAAGCCAAACAAGCCAGCCTCTTCCGAAACCCGCTTCTTTCCCGCTCTTTTTGGCGCCTTTTTTCTGCGCTTAAATGTCGCCTTCGACGCGGTGGCCGTTTTCTTCCATCCAGCCGCGACGCTTGGAGGCGTTTTTCTCTCCCATCAGCATGTCAAACATCATGCGCGTTTCGATCGGGGTCTTTTCGCTGAAGGCCACTTGCAGGAATCGGCGCGTGGCTGGGTCCATCGCGGTGTCCCACAGCTGCTCGGCGTTCATTTCGCCCAACCCCTTGAACCGGGAGATTTCCAGCTTGTCCGGATTGACGCCTTCTCGCTCCAAGCGCGCGAACGTCTCTTTGCGCTCGTTCTCGTCCAGGCAATAAAATTTACGGGCCTCTTTTTGGCCGCGCTTCGCCGGAGCGTCGATGCGGAACAAGGGCGGCTGGGCGATGTAGATGTTGCCGTCGCGAACCAAACGCGGAAAATGCTTGAAAAAGAGCGTCAGCAGCAAAACCTGGATGTGCGAGCCGTCGACGTCAGCGTCCGACAGAATCGCGATGCGGCCGTAGCGAAGCTTGGAGACGTCCACCGAGTCCATGTCCGCGACGTCGGCGTGAGGGTCGACGCCAATCGCGGTCGAGATGTCGGACACCGTGGAGCTCGCGAACAGCCGCACGGCCTCCACTTCCCAAGTGTTGAGCAGCTTGCCTCGCAGCGGCAAAATCGCCTGGAAGTCCTTGTCGCGGCCCATTTTGGCCGAGCCGCCAGCGGAGTCCCCTTCCACCAGGAAGAGCTCGTTGCGGCCGATGTCAGTGCTTTCGCAATCAGTGAGCTTGCCAGGAAGGACCGCGCCGCCCGCCGTCTTCTTGCGCTCGGTTTTTTGCGCGATCTTCGAGCGTGAAATCGCGTTGTCGATGGCCAAAGCCGCGATGGCTTTGCCGTCTTCCAGGTGATCGTTGAGCCACAATTGGAACGAGTCGCGCACCAGCCATTGCATCAAGCGAACAGCCGATTCGTTGTTGAGCTTATCCTTGGTTTGGCCTTGGAACTTAGGGTCCAAGAGGCGCGTCGACAGCACAAAGCTCGCTTTGGACCACAAGTCGTCGGCGTCGATCTTCACGCCCTTCGGAGCCAGGTTGTGCTGGTCGATGAAGGTTTTCATCGCTTCGAAAAGCCCTGAGCGGAAGCCCGTTTCATGCTTGCCGCCCAACGCCGTGTGGATCAAATTCACATAACTTTCGCGGACCGAGCGGCCCTCGTCCAAGAATCCCACGGCGAAATGCGCGCCTTCTCCTTGTTCAAACGTCGCTTGCGTGTCATCCGCGTAGCGCTCCAACTCAAAAAACGGAGCGACCCAGGCGGAGCCAATGCCCGCCTGCTCGCGAAGGTATTGGGGCAGCCCTTCCGGATAGCTCCAAACCAACTTCTCTTTGCCCGGAACCTGATAGCTCAGGGCCGCGCCCGGCAGCAGCACGGCTTTCACCCGCAAATAGCGCTCAAAGGCGTTCGGGTTGAAGGGGTGCTCGAAGTATTTCATGTCGGGCCAGGCGCGAACCGTCGTGCCCGTCCGATCTTTCTCGCATTTGCCAATCACGCGCAAAGGCTCAACGACCGCGCCGTCCGCGAACGTGATCGACTGCACTTTGCCTTCTCTGTAAACCGTCACTTCAAGGCGCGTCGACAGCGCGTTGGTCGCGGTGACGCCCACGCCGTGAAGGCCGCCGGAAAACTTGTAGGCCGAGTCTTTCTCGTTTTTGTTGAATTTGCCGCCGGCGTGAAGCGTGGTGAACACGACTTCCAGAGCGCTTTTGCCGCGACCCGCGACGATGCCCGTCGGGATTCCGCGGCCATTGTCAGAGACCGAGATCGACTGGTCTTCATGCAGCTCGACGGAGATTTCCGTCGCGAAGCCGGCAAGCGCCTCGTCATGGGCGTTGTCGACGACTTCTTGAATGATGTGGTTCGGGTTGTCCGTCGTGGTGTACATGTCGGGGCGGTGCCGGACCGGCTCCAACCCTTCCAAAACGGAAATTTCGCTGGCTTCGTATGACTGTTGGTTTTTCTTCGGGGCGCTCATATTCGCTGGGTTCTGTAAAGAGACAAAGAGTTTGGAGGGGAGAGAGGTCGGCACGTCGTGAAAAGGACGCTTCTTGCGTCTCAGGCAAAGCGCGCGCCACTCAAATCACGGACAAACGACATCCGGCTCGCGAGGGTTCCCTGAGGGCAAAACCCTCTCTGATCCTTTCGCCAGCCGGCACGCTCCATGGAGTGATTGCGGCGCCACGGAGAGCATCCTGCCTCGAAAAGAGACGATTGGCAAGACCGGGCGTCGCCAAAACCCTGATGGGGCTTGGGGCTGGGCATTTCAAAAAAAAGCGCCGACAATTCCTTAGAAAATTAAAAATGGCGCGCAACGCGCGGGCCGGGCGACAGGACTCCCCCAAAGCTTGGGGAGCCCTTCGATGGATCGGAGGCGAATATAAACGGAAAAGGCAAGAAGTCAAGGATAATGCCAAATCCGCCAAAAAGGAATTTATTTTTCGGGCCACTCGTTTTTCTTGGTTCCGCGAGGGAACGGGATGACCGTTTATCGGATTTGAACGGTTGGGCAGGCAGGGCCGAGGCGTTGAAACGGGGAGGCCCTGCGCAAAACGGGGCTCCCAAAATCGCCCAATTCAAAAGAGCGCAAGCCAACGGGAAAGGGGACTGAAAGGCCGCTGAACGAGGGCGTTGAAAGCCGCGCGCAAAAAAAAGAAAATTTTACCGCCGCCGTCCATGACTCACCCAAAGGCCGCCATTCGCCTTTTCATGCGCGAAGACGACCGTCTGCGGCTCGCCCGCAAAGGGCGAAAAGCGCTATGCGGGGCTGTGCGGGGGCATTCAAGCGTCGCCCGGCTGCGTGGGCTCCACGGTCTCTTGGCGAGGGCGAAAGCGGCCGCCTTTGGCGCGCAAAACCATTCTTCCGCGGGCGCTGACGGCGCTTGGCGGGCGACCCGAAGGCGCGCCCACGCCCCAATCGCCGGAGGCCGATCCGGCTTGCCAAGCGCTGCTGATCGCGATCGCGGCGGCTGAGCGTTGCGTCGGCAAGGGCTTCGAAGCCCTTGCGCCATAAGGGGGCGAAGGATCCACGGGGTCCCCGAGACGAGGCGCGGAAGAAAAATGAGGGGCGTTTTCAGAGCTCTCCGCGCCGAGCGCCGGCAGCGACGGAGGCGTCGGCGCCTCTTGCGCGCCCTGCGCGGCGGATGGAGCGGCCGCCGGGCTTTTGGGCAAAGGCAGCCGGCCCCATTGGACCCACTGGCGCGCGCACAACGCCGCATACACGACGTAGAGGGCCGCGATTCCGTAGAGCCCCTGGATCACGGCGGTCCCCAACAACAAGACATTGCTCGCCAGCCACAAGGCGAAGCCTCGTCGGTCAAAGCGGCCCACCAAGAGCTGGCCGCCAATCCCTGAGGCGAAAATGACCGCTTGCAGCGCGAAACTCCAGTTCAAGGCAGACTCCGATGACAACAAAAAACAACAAGAAAATATCCCCGCGAGAGGGCGCAACAGCGAAGAGGGGCAAAAAAACGCCCTTTGAAAGGGCGCCCGCCCACTCTTTTCCAGGAAAAAGCGAGCGATGTCAACCAAAAGAATGCCGAGCGGCTATTGCCAAGAGCTCTTTTTTTCTTTAACAGATGGGGGCCAAGGCAAAGCCTGAGCCAGCCAAAGAGCTGCCAACAAGGAGGAGAAAGGGATTCCGATGGAGCAAAGCAAAGGGAAACGGGCGGACAATGAGGCTCAGCGAGCCGAAGCCGCGATTGTGCAAGCGCTGGACGCGCTGGGGGGCCAAGAAAGAACAGGCGCCCCGACTCTCCAATGGGACCTCGCGCGGCAATTGCTGGCCGCGGTGGGCGAGGCCAATCCGCGCGGGCTCAATTTCATGCTCGCCTACTACGGGTTGGCGGGCCAGCAAGCCAAGACGCTCGAGGCGATCGGCAAGAACGTGGACGAGCCGTTGACGCGCGAACGCGTGCGGCAAATCATCGACGGGGCTTTGGGCACTCTTTTGGAGCGTGAAAAAAGCGCCAACAAACGCGCTCCCCGAGCGTATTTGAAGGCTCGCGAAGCCTTTGAGAAAGAATGCGCCAAAGCGAACGCCAAGTTTTTGCCGCTGTCGCGGCTGAGCGCCCTGGCCTATTTTGACGGCTTCGAGCGCAATGAAAAGGGCTTGATCGCCTTTTTGTCGGACGCGGGCGTGCGCCAGGTGGTGTATCGCAGCGAGCGCTACGTGTATCCGCAAAGCCTGGGCCGCAAAGAGGCGATTGAGCAAATCCAGGCCTGCAACAAGAAGGAGCGCCGCGCGCGCACCGTCGAAAAAATGCAGCAGATGGCCAAGACCGTGACGTATGTGCCCGCGCAGACGCGCGACGCCCTGGCCGAGCACGCGCAAAAGGAAGCGATGCCGCTCAATCGGCTGTATGAGACGATCCTTTTGCGCTTCATGGACGAAAAGCCCTATCGCGGCGCGCAAGACTTCGCCAAGACCAAAAGCTGGCGCGCCCGGCAAGGCAAAGCGCAATGGCGGCAAGTCGGGATTTACATCGACAAGGAGATTTTCGAGCAAGCCAAGGAAGAGGCCGCGCGCGTGTCCGCCGGCCGCGTCTCCAACATGAGCTACATTTGCCACGCGTTTGTGTGGTTCTGCGGCGAGTTGGGGATCGAGATGCCGGCCGACGACCTTGAGTCGGACCAAGAGCCAAGCGAGGGCGTCCGAAGCGAGTCGCCTCCCGGAGAGGCCGAGGCTCGCATGGAAATGGGGCAGTGATGACCGGTTGGTTTTGCGGAGGGCTGGGCCAACGCCTCGTCCTCCCTTTTTTCGCCCGTTTGTCGGGCGGAGGCGACAAACCGCTCAGTTTTTCGTCAAGAATTAGCCACAAGTCCCCAGTTTTCTTATAATAGAGAGATCGATTGAACGCCTTGCCGCAGAGCTTCACCAGAGTGAGTCTCGCGGCTTTTGACTGAATTTGTTGCGCGGCCACGCCGCCGGATGCAACCCCACCCGAACGCATTGAAATGACCAAAAAACGCTTGATCACGCTCACAGGCCCTTCGGGCACCGGCAAGAGCCGCATGGCCGACATGATGAAGGAGCGCGGCTTGGGCGTCCAAATCGTCACTTGCACGACGCGCCCCCCGCGCGCAGGCGAAATTGACGGCCAGCACTACCACTTCATCTCCATGGACGAATTCGTCAAGCGCGAGGCGCGCGGCGAGTTCATCGAGTCCGCCCGCTTTGGCAAGGACGGGCACGTGGCCGCTTATGGCGCGGCGCGCGCTGACGCGGAGCTCGCGTTCGCAGCCGGCAAGCCCGTGATTTTTGTCTGCGAGCCGGAGGGCACCCAAAACATTCACGCCTATGCGCAAGTCGAGGGCTGGGAATGCACGCGCGTCTTTTTGGACAACCCGATGCATATCCTCGCCAAGCGCTTTTTGGAGCGTTTCGTCGGCGACAAGTCGGCGTCGCTGGAAAAGTACGCGGGCCGGATGACCGAGATGTTCACCACCGAGCGAGAAATGTGGGTCGCGCCGGCGCATGATGGGCGCCATCCATATGAGCTCGTGGTCAATGAGTTCACGCCGGAGACCGAAGTCGCCGTGATGAACGCCATTTTGGAGAAGGCGGGGGTCGTCCCCGCAAAAAAGTCGAGAAAGGCGCTGAATCCGTGATCGAACGGTGAATTCCGCGTCGGACGCTGCAATTCGGAGCGTGGCGAAAATAATGAGAAAGGGGCCCAAGGCCCCTTTTCTCTTTTGCGTCCGGCCTCGCCGAGGCCGTGGCGTCGATTTTTCAGGCGCGTCAAGCCGCTTTCGCGGACTTGTAGCGAGACAAGCGGCGGATGAACTGCTGGAAGCCGTCCATGGGGTGGCTCTCCGCGTCGCGCGCCCAGGCTTTCAGGCGCTCCAAAAGCTCATCGGCCGTCACGTGCGAGCGCTCCCACAGCGTTTTTAGCGACAAGGCGCTTTCGCGCGCTTTTCTGAGGGCGGCGTCCGAATGCGCAATGGACTCAAAGCGCGCGATCCATGCGCTGCGCGGCTTGCGCGCGCTCTCGTTGAAGAACCAGGAGCGAAAATGCCGAAACCGCGCGCCAGAGAGGCTGCTGTCGCCGCGGTCGCGAGCATCCTGGAGAACAGCCCTGAATTTAGCCCGCAGCGACGGCGTCAGCGCTCGGCGCAAGTCCGCTTGCGCGTGGTGGCGAAAAGCAAGGACCGCGTCCAGGGTGCCTCGGTCGATCGCTTGCTCAACGCCCAGCTCGGGGGCGCGCGCCGCGCGCTTGATGTCCACCAAATTCAATCTCTCCAACATCACCAGCCACGCCCAACCCAAATCAAATTCTCCTTTTTTGCAGGACAATTTGGCGCTGGAAGGAAACGCGTGGTGGTTGTTGTGCAACTCTTCGCCGCCGATGATGATGCCCCAAGGGAGAATGTTGCGGCTTTGGTCTTCGGAGTCGAAATTCCGATAACCCCAGAAGTGGCCCACGCCATTGACGACGCCGGCGGCCCAAAAAGGGATCCATGCGATTTGGAGGACAAAAACCGGGAAGCCCCAAACGCCAAACAAGGCCAAATCGATCCCCAGCATGAGCCCAAGGCCCGCGAGCGAGTGTTTGCGGAAAAACGCCTCCATCTTGTCATTCGGTGCGCCCTTGCCGAACCGCTCGATCGTGTCCGCGTTCGCCGCCTCTTGGGTGTAAAGCCACGCGCCTGCCCACATGACCCTCCAAAGGCCCTTTTGCTGCGGGCTGTGCGGGTCCTCCGGGGTTTCGCACTTGGCGTGGTGCTTGCGATGGACCGCCGCCCATTCGAGCGCGCTCATCCCCGTGCTCATCCACAGCCAAATGCGGAAAAATTTCGCCAACGCGGGATGGAACACCGCCGCGCGGTGGGCGATCGAGCGGTGCAAATACAGCGTGACGGACAAAATCGTGACGTGCGTCATCAACAACATAGCGCCAAAAGACAACCAAAAACCAGCGCCCAAAGCGCCGCCCAACATTGGATGCGACATCCAAGTCTCCGCGAAAAAGGGGCCAAGCGGGCCCCAAACAAGCCTATTGTATAGGAGAAGGCCGCGCAGGCGAGAAAAAAAAGATGAATTGCGCGCCGTCAAGCCGAAAAAAAAGCCCAAAAAGCCACGCTTGCGGCCTGACGGGCGAATGCGGGGGGCCGGCGGCAAAGAAAAAAGATGAAATAATTTTGTTTTTGTCGGTTTTTCTGTGTCATGATGTTTTCAAGCGGCGGGGATTTGGCGCGCTGCCCCTTGTTTTGGACACGGCGAGCCGGGTGCATGCCGCCGTGTCCAGAGCGGGGGCCATACGACAAAAACACGTTGACAAAAAAAAGATTTGGCTGTATTTTTCATGGGTTCTGGCGAAAGCCACGGCACCGAGCCATTCCGGCTCAAAATCACGAGGCGGTCGCTTCTGCGGCTCGCCTCGAAATTATCTCTCAAACCCGAAGACTCTGACTCACCTCAAGGACGAAAATCCATGGACGACAACAAGGCGAAAGCCCTCCAAGCCGCTCTCGCGGGCATTGAAAAGCAATTCGGCAAAGGCACGGTCATGCGCCTGGACCCGAGCGAGATCATCAACCATCCGGCCATCTCGACCGGTTCTCTCAAACTGGATCTGGCGCTGGGCATTGGCGGCCTGCCGCGTGGTCGGGTTTGCGAAATTTACGGGCCGGAATCGAGCGGCAAGACGACGCTGACGCTGCAAGTGATCGCGGCCGCGCAAAAACTGGGCGACACGTGCGCCTTCATCGACGCGGAACACGCGCTCGACCCGCAATACGCCGGCAAGTTGGGCGTCGATGTGTCAAAGCTTCTGGTGTCGCAGCCGGACAACGGCGAACAAGCCCTTGAAGTGGTCGAAGCCCTGGTGCGTTCGGGCAGCGTCGGCGTGATCGTGGTTGACTCGGTGGCGGCTCTGACGCCGAAGGCCGAACTCGACGGCGACATGGGCGATTCGCTCCCGGGCCTGCAAGCTCGACTGATGAGCCAAGCGCTGCGCAAGCTGACCGGCACGGTCAACCGCACGAACACCCTGGTCATCTTCATCAACCAGATCCGCATGAAGATCGGCGTGATGTTCGGCAACCCGGAAACGACCACGGGCGGCAATGCCCTGAAGTTCTACTCCTCGGTCCGCATGGACATTCGCCGAATCGGCGCGCTGAAGGAAGGCGAAGTCGTGATCGGCAACGAAACGCGCGTGAAGGTCGTCAAGAACAAGATGGCCCCCCCGTTCCGCGAAGCCATCATGGACATCTACTACGGCGCGGGCGTCAGCCGCGAAGCGGAAATCGTCGACTTGGCCGTTGAAGCCAAGATCGCCGAAAAAGCCGGCGCGTGGTACACCATCGAAGGCCAGCGCATGCAAGGCAAGAAGGGCGCGCGCGAGTTCCTCGAGCAAAACCCGGACATCGCCAACGCGCTCGAAGCCCGCATCCGCGCGCTGCGCGGCCCGGTGGTGGCTGAGTTCGTGCCGACGCCGGACGAGAAGGACGAAGGCAGCGCCGAAGTCTGATCGAAAAGGGGCGCTCGCGGCCGCAATCGGGCCGCCCCTTTAAGCGAAAGAGACAAATGAGCGCCATCACTCGCGAGAGTTTTGGCGCTTTTTTCGCGCGCGAAGAATGTTCAAGGCCTTGCCACGAAGCGAATCAGAAGGTAAAAGAATCGGCAGCGAATCCCTCATGCTTTTGAGGCCTCCGGCGCGCAACGCTCGCGCTGCCGATCGCCTCATCCGTTGTCCCGGCGCCCTGTTTATTATTTGTTCGCCGTTGTTCAATAAACAATCAATCCCATCGATTCACGCGCGGCCCTCTCGCGACCGCGCGCACAGAGAGAGAGAACCCAATGACCCAAGACCCCTCACAACGCGGCGCGCAAGAGAACATGGCGGCGAGCTTCAGCATTCTCGCCCTGAGCGCGTCCATTCGCAATTTTTTCGCCCGCGAACGCTTCGGGCTGCGCGTGGTCGCCGAATGGAACACCGCGGACCAAGGCGTGGAAATGGGCATTGAGCCCCTGCGCCCCGAGGAAGAGGCCGACAACGCCGCATGGGCCCCCGAAGAGTCCCAAATCAGGGATTGGGCGCGCACGCTGATCCATGTGGAGCGCCTGATGTTTCTGCAAAAACTGGTGGAGGAGCTAAAAGAGGCGAGCAAGCAGGAGTTGACCACCGACGAGCTCGTGGAGCACTTCATGGGGCAGGCTCTCGAAGTGGCCGTGGCGCTCAATCCGGACAAAGAGCATGAGCTGCGCGCCGCGGCGCTCAACCACGGCAAAGACGACGCGCAAGGCTGAGCGAGCAGCGCGATGGATTTGGCGTCCAAAAAAGAGAAAAGCGGCTTCGGCCGCTTTTTTTCTTTTTTGTTTTTGCGCGTGAAACCGCGACCCTGGCAGGCCCTCGGAAAACGCGGGCGGAACATGAAAAGAGCCGGCTTTCGCCGGCTCTTTGAGACGCATGGAAACGGGAATCACTGATCCGGCGTGTTGTATTGCAGCTCCTTGTCGGGTTTTCCGCCAAACTCCGGCAGAATGCTTCGCGGCGACTTGCCTTCGGCCGAGAGGCGCAGGTTTTGCGCGTCAACCAAATGCGGCTGAACCGGTTGGTTGATGCTGTCCATCGAGCCGTCGCCGTCATCGCCCGCGCTTGCGGTGCCCACGGTGCTGTTGACGACTTTCGGCGTGATCAGGACCAAAAGCTCGGTGCGCGAACGCGTGTTGGTCTTGGTCCGGAACAAACCGCCAATCAGGGGCAAGTCGCCCAGCACAGGCACCTTGTCGACAGAGAGCGATTCGTTTTGCACATAAATGCCGCCGATGATGACCGTCCCGCCGGATTCGACCAAAACGTTCGTTTTGATGGATTTGGTGTCAATCGCGGGGCCGTTGGTGGTTTGTTGGCCCACCGAGTCTTTGTGAATGTCCAAGTCCATGATGACGTTGCCGTCCGGCGTGATTTGCGGCTTCACCTTCAAGCTCAGGTTCGCGTCCTTGAAGGCCACGTCGGTGTTCCCTGCGCTCGACGCTTGCTGGTAAGGAATCTGCGTGCCCTGTTGGATGTTCGCCTCTTGTTGGTCGGCGGTGACCACGCGCGGATTCGAGAGAATCTGGCCCTGGCCGTCCGAAACCAAAGCCGACAGCTCCAGGTTCAAAAAGCGGGTGGCCGCGGCGTTCGAGAGCACCATCGAGAACAAGCCTGCGTTGGCGCCTGTCGTGCTGGTCACCGGCAAGTTCACGCCGAGCGTTTGCTCAAACGTGCCCGAAGTGGTCAACGGGTTCGCGTTCTGGCCGCTGGCGATCGCGGTCGGGCCCAAGTTGCCGCCGATGGTGGCCTTTCCGCCGCCGCCGACGCCCGCCGCCCCGTTGACGCCGAATTTCACGCCCAGGCTCTTGGAGAAGCTGTCGTTGGCTTCAACGATTTGAGCCTCGATCACGACTTGGCGAACCGGAATGTCCACCTTTTTGATCAGCGCGCGAGCCGCTTCGATTTTTGTCGGAATGTCTTGGACGAAGAGCTGGTTCGTGCGGCCGTCAAACACCGCGCTTCCGCGCTTGCTCAGGATCGGCTGCTTCGGATCCGCCAACAGTTGCTGAATGGCTTCGGCTTTTTGGTAGTTGATCTGGAAGCTTTCCGTGACCAACGCTTGCGTCGTCTCTTGCGCGGCCGTGAACGCCGCTTCGGACGCTTCTTGACGCTGAATGTTCTCTGCGCGGTCCACCCACACCACGTTTCCGCTTTGGCGCTTGTCGAGGCCCTTGGCCTTCAAGATCACGTCCAAGGCCTGGTCCCAAGGAACATCCTTCAGGTTCAGGGTCAGGTTGCCGTCGACGCCGTCGGCGGCGATGATGTTGAAGCCCGAGAAGTCCGCGAGAACAGCCAGAAGCTGGCGAACCGGCGCGTCCTGAAAAGCGAGCGTGAGCTTTTGGCCCTTGTATTGCGGAGCCGAGCTGGACGCCGCGGAAATCGTGCTGTCGAACACCGGGTTGAAGTCGACGATCACCCGGCGGTTCAATTGAAAGTTCGATTGCGCCCAGGTGCCTGGCGCGCGCAAGAAGATGCGAACGCGATCGGGCAGTTGCTGGATGTCCATGTTCGAGACCGGCGTCATCAGGTCGCTCAGGTCATATTGGCGAAGCAGCCACGGCGCGCTGGCGGTGCCCAGCAAGTCCATGCGCAGGCCGCCCTTCACTTCCTTGATGTCAACATTTGGATTCGCTTGCGAGAAATCCACAACAAGGCGCCCGGAGCCGGCGTTGGTGCCTTTCTTGTAATCCAAGGCGACGACGTCGTTGGTGTAGCCGCCCTTCTTCGCGGTGTCCGACAACGGCATCGCGCCTGCCGTGGCTCCGCCCGTGGTCGCTGGCGTGGAGCCCGAGACCGGAAGCGAAACGGCGCCGTTTCCGGCTGGATTCGACAACGGGGAGCCAATGCCAGAGGCGGTCGCGGCCGGCGCTTGCGGCGGAATCGCCTTGGCCAGGCCTGCGTCAGCCATGCTCGGGCGCGGAGTCAGCGTCAAGACAAAATCAGCGCCGTCAATCGCTTGCGCCCACTGGACGTCTTCGCGCAAAACGACCACCACGCGCGTCTTGCCATTGCCAGTCGCGAATTGCACGCTTTGCGCGCCGATTCCGCTGAGGGCCAAGGGGCTGCGGGCCGGCTCGGAATCCATCTGCGCGCCGGAAAAATCCAACACAAGGCGGCGTGGAGCCACCAGTTCAAAAACTTTGGGTTGCGGCATCACGCCCGAGAACGAAAAACGCAGCGTTTGCCCCCCATTGGCTTCCGACGTGTGCGCGTGAGCCAAGCTGGATCCAGCCACCGGGGCCGCCAAAACGGGAGCCGCCATCGGAGTTGGAGCCGAGGGGGCCGCAACCGTCGTGGTCGTCACCACCGTGGACGGCGCCAAGCCGTTCGAGAGAGGCGCGGGCTGCGCTTGGTCGACGGACGTTGCGGTGGACTGGGCAAAAGCGACCGAGGGGACTGCGCCGACAAGCATTGACGAACAAACAGCCAAGGCGACGGCGCGGCGCGCGGCGTGGCGCAGCGAATCGTGGGGGCGAAGCGGCATTGCGCGACTCTCCTGGGAGGGTGTAGAAGCCCGAAACACGAGGGCAAGTTAAACAGTCGTGGGGGGCGTCGGTTTGCCGGAAATCCCCGAAAACGGTCAATTGTAAAGCAAAAACGCCAAGCGCCAGACTTTTTTCGGAAGCCCTTTCCCGTCATCGCAGGCAAATTGAAGGCTTTTTTGGCGCGAACGCAAGATGGCAAAATCTATGTGCTCGCTTTTATATAGAGAAAACTGAGCCTGCGCAATCCCCGCCGAGCTTGCTTTTTGCGTTTTCAGGCATTTATTTGCGCTTCGGCGGAAGAACTCTCGCCGAGCGGTCGTCGGGCGGCAAATGTTTGCGTCGCGGCGAATTTCCGCGCTAGTATTGCCTTTCACCCGCCCTACGGGCGGGCCTCGACAAAAAATAAGGAGCCGCACGCCAAATGAGTCAATTCAAAACGCTTCGTCGTCGCCACAGCCCCGCCTTGGGCCTTGAACTCATCGAGCGCGAACATGAGCGTTTGGGATGCCGCCATTTGCACTGGGCGGCCCCGGATCAAGAAAAGGGATTCGCGATCGCTTTTCGAACCCTGCCGAATTCTTCGCGTGGCCAAGCGCATGCTTTGGAGCATCTGGCGCTGTGCGGATCGGCCAAATTTCCCACGCGTGATCCATTTTTCCTCATGACGCGCCGCTCGCTCGCGACCTTCATGAACGCCATGACCTATTCGGACAAGACGATTTACCCGTTTTCAACCGAATCAATGGATGATTATTTTAATTTGATGGATGTGTATCTGGACGCCACGCTGCGCCCGCTGCTGAAAGAGACGGATTGCCGGCAGGAGGCGAGCCGGATGGAGCCGGAGGACGTGAACGACCCGAAAAGCCCCATGGCGTTCAAGGGCGTGGTCTTCAATGAAATGAAGGGCGCGATGGCCGGCGCCTCCAATCGGGCTTATTATGGCCTGCGAACGCAGGCCTTGGCCGGAACGCCTTATCAATGGGTGTCGGGCGGAGAGCCCATTGAAGTCCTCGACTTGACCATCGAGGAGCTGCGGGCATTCCACGCCGAGTTTTATCATCCCTCAAACGCCGTGTTCATCAGCTACGGCGACGTGGGGTTGGAAGAAATTGACGCGCGCCTGCTGCCCGCGCTGGCAGGATTTGAACGCAAAGAAAGCAACCAAAAACGCATCACGCTGCCTGCGTGGGGGCCGGATCGCCATCGCTCGCACACGATTCCCGCGGTTGAGGGCGAGCCCGCGAGCGACATGACCACTTTGGTGTGGAGCCTCGGCTCGTTGCATGAAAAGGGGCCTTTGGCGGCCCTGGAGGCGGCGTTTTTGGAGCGCGCCCTGATTGGCGACTCGTCGACCCCGGTCACACGCCGAATCGAATCTGCGGGCTTTGGATCCATGGGCATCAGCGGCCTTTTGTCCAGCGAAGACACGCCGCTGTTTTTGCTTGGGATGAGCAACTTGCTGCCCGAGCAAAAGGACGCCGCGCGCGCTCTGCTGCTGGAGGGCGTCAAAGAGGCGGCCGAGAAAGGCCTCTCGCGCGATCGGCTGGAAGACATGCTGGACGAGTTTGAGCTCGACGAGCGCGCTTGGAGCCAGGACGAGAAGCCCGCGATCGAAACCCTGTTGCGCGCCGCGCCCTTGGCCCTGGCCGGGGAAGACGTTCTAGACGGCATGGATTCGTCCACGGCGTTGAAGCAATTGCGCGAAAACCTCATGGCGAGCGACGAGGGCTTCAAGGCGATCGTCAAAAAGTTGTTGAGCGAAAACCCGGAGACGATGATTGTCGACGCCTTGGGGGATGAGCGTTTCGAAGCCAAAAAGGCGCAAGAAATAGAAGAGAAAATGGCCCGGGAAAGCGCCGCGTTGACGCTGGAAGACCGCGAGCGCTTGGCTCGAATGGGCGTCGAGCTCGCCGAGTTGCAAAAAGCCCCCGCGGACGTCGATTGCTTGCCCAAGATTGAAATCGCCCAAATACCAAAAACATCGCGGGGCCAATCCTCGCGCGTGGCCATGGCGGACACCGGGCTCGCAGCGGACGTGTTCGAAGAGCCCAGCAACGGGTTGATTTGGGCGCAGATTTCACTCGCTCCCAAAACGGTCGCAGAAGGATCGCGTTGGCTGTCTTTGGCCAAAGCGCTTTTCCTCGGCCTTGGCAACGGGGAGCGCGATTTCGCCGCCGCCGAAACCTGGCGCGACCGAAAAGTCGGAGCGATTCACGCGGACCTTTCAACCAACGTGTCGGCGCAGTCGAGCGTCGAGGCTTGCGCGATGTTCAATTTTAGCGCGCGCGCCATAGAAACGGACTCTTCGCGTCTGTTTGAGTCTTTGTCGGTTTCGCTGTTGGACGCTCGATTCGACGAGTCCGAGCGCATCGCCTACTTGCTGGACCAATCCGCCATCACCCAAGAGCGCAGCTTGGCCAAGCGCGGAGATGGCTTCGCCAAGCACATGGCGCTCAGTTCGGTCTCGCCCGTGGCTGCTGCGGTGAGCGCGGTGTCGGGCATCGAGCGGTTCCATTGGGCCAGAGAGCTCGCGCAGCTCTCAAAGGACGCTGACGGCGCGAGAGAAATCCGCGAGAAATTGGACGAGGCCTGGGCCAATCTTTTGTCGAGCCCCGCGCGTTTCGCGATCGCGGGCGGCGCGGAAAGCGTGGCGGCGGCCCAAAGCGAATGGCAGCGAGCGTTCGCGGGATTCGCCCCCAGCGAGTCCTTGGCTCCTCGCGCGCTCGCGCCTGTGGCCAATTCCGGGCGTCCCCACACCGTGGCCCTGGTCGGGCCCACGCAAGTGAACGCGTGCCACTGGGCGCTCCCGGCTCCGGCGTTGGGGCACGATGACACGGCGGCCTTGATCACATTGGGCGCCATGATGCAGTCGGGATTCTTGCATGGCGCAGTGCGCGAGCAGGGCGGGGCCTACGGCGTGGGCAGCCGATATGACGCCGCGATGGGCGCGTTTGTGTTCTCCAGCTACCGGGATCCGCGCATGGAGGGCACCTTCGCGGACTTTGAACGCGGCATTGAGTGGGCGCTGTCCGGAAAGCCGACGGACCGCAACCTCGAGGAGGCCATTTTGAGCGTGGTCGGCAAAATGGATCAGCCGGAGCCCTTCTTTTCGCGCGCGCAAACGGAATTGCTGCGCCGCCAAAAGGGCTGGAATCTGCCGGAGCGGCAAAAACGACGCGAAACGCTGCTCTCGCTGAGCATGAAGGATGTGCGGGCCGCGGCTGAAAAATGGCTTGCGCATTCGGTCGGCGCCCGCGCGGCGTTCGTGAGCCCGGCGTTCGAGGACGCCGCCCAAAAAGCGGGCTACACCATCGAAAAAATCGAGCTCGGCCGGATCGACAAACAAAAGGCAAGCCTGGCGGCTTAGTTTTTGATCGCAACGCCAGAGCGCCCGCTTTGGATGAGAAGCGCAGCGCTCCACGCGGCCTTCGGG
>Ga0209888_1000610_pt1 | contig 16241 bp, 9 predicted proteins | sample OrgsoiDNA_201059_FD_185807 | JGI IMG/M metagenome (GOLD analysis project Ga0209888, IMG submission 185807) | Permafrost soil microbial communities from the Arctic, to analyse light accelerated degradation of dissolved organic matter (DOM) -... | ecosystem: Environmental > Terrestrial > Soil >...
CCGCCCGTTTTGCCCGTCAAGGGATCCACGGTCTTGATGGACTCGACGATGTCGTCAAAGAGCTCGATGCGGATGGCGTCCTGCGCGGACTCGGACGGGAAGACGTCGATCACGTCGCCCTTGGCTCGGAATGATCCGCGCCGAAAATCCATCTCTCCGCGCTCATACTGCATCTTCACCAGGCGCGAGATGATTTCTTGGCGAGTGATTTTCTCGTTCACGCGCACGGTCAAAATCATGTCGTAATAGCTGTCGGGCGAGCCCAGGCCGTAAATCGCGCTGACGGTCGCCACGATCAGGGTGTCGCGCCGCTCCAAAAGGGCCTTGGTCGCCGAGAGCCGCATTTGCTCGATTTGCTCATTGATCTGCGAATCCTTCTCGATGAACAAGTCTCGCGAAGGCACATAGGCCTCCGGCTGATAGTAGTCGTAGTAAGACACGAAATATTCGACGGCGTTCTTGGGGAAAAAATCGCGAAACTCCGAATAGAGCTGCGCCGCGAGCGTCTTGTTCGGAGCCATGACGATCGTCGGCCGCTGAACCTCTTGGATGATGTTCGCGATGGTGTAGGTTTTGCCCGTGCCGGTCGCCCCCAAAACAATTTGCCCGCTGTCGCCGCGGCGCAATCCAGCCACGATGCCGTCAATGGCGGGCTGCTGGTCGCCCGAGGGCGGGAAGGGGCGAACCAACTCAAAGCGGCCTTCTCGGGGCGCCGGGCGGCCAGCGATCAGCGTGCCATGGTGGCCGCCTTCGGTGATGACGATCTCTTCCTTGCGCCCGCGCTTGCCGATCGCGGCGATCGCGATTCGGGCTTCTTCCGCCATTTCAGCCATCAAGGGATGCGCGTCCGGAGAATTTTTCGCGTCCGCGGTGAACGCGGCCAACGCGCGGCTCGCCTTCTGCATGGCGCTTTGAGCAGCGTCGACGGTGATCACGTCGCCCACGGCCGACACCGACGGCGCGTCCAGGCCCAACGCCGCCGCTTCGCGGCGCGCGGCGCCCCGGAGGACGTCCTGGTCTTGCGCAGGCGGCGAATCGGCCGCTTTGGCCTTCGCGGCCTTGCCTGCCGTTTTCGGCGCCGTTTTGGCTGCCGCCTTCGCCGCGGGATTCACGCCCTTGGCGTCCTTTGCGTCCTTGTCGCTTGCGGCTTTCGGAGTTTTCTTCGCGGCCGCCTTGGCCTTTGGGTCTTGCATTTTCACGCCTTTTTTTGCCGGCTGCGCGTGTTTTTCAATCACGCTCCTGCCCGCGGGTTTCTTGCTGGAAGCCGGCTCTGACGCGAGAGACTCCTCTCGCTCCAACAGCTCCGGTTGCTCGTCAATTCGCTCGCTCATCGCTTAATCCCCTTGGGTTGGCGCAATGCCGCCGAGGAAAACATTCCCTTGGCCTCTCATACGCGTGGGGCAGAAAACATGCCTTTCAAGGGCTGCTTTTGCCGTCGATCCCGCTAAACCAACCAAGGCTCATCGCAAGCCACGAACGGTTTTTAAGGGGCCTCGGACTCCGGGCGACGCCCAAAAACGAGACCCCTCCCGCCTCTTTCACGCTCTTTCCCGAATCCGCGCACAAAGCTCTTTCAACGGCCTTTGCGGGTTTTCTCTTAGCCTTGTTCTACCTCTTTTCGAGGCCTTTTCCAACACTCTGCCGATTCTTTTTTGAGCTTGGGGCCCAATGGGTCCGTTTTGCCGCTGGTCGGCATTTATTCATGGCTTCGCAGAGGAAAGGAGACGACTTTCGGCTTGGAGGGCTGAGCGGCCATGGCCTTTCGGTCATGGAGAAGTGAACGGACAAAAACAGAAAATCAGCGCAGGCCGACGCAAAGCTTTTGTTGAACGCAATACCCCCCGCGCGCGCGCCGGTCCGATAGTGGGTTGCCCCCAAGGCGCTCACGCGGCAAAATCAAGCGCAAACGCCCCAACCTCAGGCGCAATGCCCGCAACCGTCTCGCAGAGGCCGAAATGCTCACCGTCCCCCATTCTAATAATTCAATCTCTCAGCCCGCCGCCTCGTTGGACGCCCGCCCAGCCGCGGCTTGGAGGACGGAAAACGTGCCGGGACGGCCCCCTCTTTCATTGGATTACGCGGTTTCAGCGCCAGAATTGGCCCAGGCGTTGATTGGCGCCCGGCTTTTGGTGGACGGCGTCGGCGGGATCATTGTCGAAACCGAGGCTTATGACCAGGTGGATCCGGCCTCTCACACCTATTCGGGCCCCAACGCTCGCAACGCCGCGATGTTCGAGCCGCCAGGACATGCCTATGTTTACCGCTCCTACGGGCTCCACTGGTGCCTGAATTTCGTTTGCGACGCAGAGGGCCACGGCGCGGGCGTCTTGATCCGGGCGATTGAGCCCACGCATGGCGTTGAGGCCATGCAATTGCGGCGCGGGATCGAAAATCCCCGGCGACTGTGCTCAGGCCCCGGGCGCCTTTGCCAGGCGCTCGGCGTGACACTCGCCCTTTATGGCGCCGATTTGGCGCTGCCGCCCTTTGAGGTCACGCCCGCAAAAGAATCTGTGGACATCGTCTCGGGCCCGCGAATCGGCATCACTCGCGCCATGGACGCGGCATGGCGATTCGGCCAGCGCGGCTCGCCCTTTTTGAGCAAACCCTTTCCCCTGAGATGAGCGTGAATTGTTTCGCGTGAAACATTTTATCTTGCGCTTCTCTTCAAAGCATGGTAATAATTACTTATCCAAGAATGAACCATGGAGGTTTTATGCCTGCGCCGCCCTCGTCTTTGTTGCCGATTTTTTCGGCTGTCTCAAAGCCTCTCCCCAACAACACAGACATCATTATTGCGCCAATGGTTAACGATTTTTCTTTGGCCCCCGTTCTGATTGAGCATCTTGCAGAAACCCTTGGACGGGCCCTTACATCTGCCGCGGACAAGCTTGAACCGGCAATTTCCATTGTCCGTGCTGGTATGCTGGTGCGGCATGCAGAAACAGAAAGACTGCGGATTCAAGCACAACAAGGGCATTCCGGAATGCCGGGCAGCTTGGTGGAAGACGTGGTCAAAACGCTTGAAGAGGCTGGTCTTCAGGCAGGGCTAGCGAAAGGAGTATTTCAGCCCGGCAACGAAAAAATTAATCGAAAGGAAGTATTGACCTGTCTCATTCCTATTCTGGAAGCGGTCCCCGCTGCCGATCCATCGATAAGACCCAGCGCAGAATCCATCACAGAGGTTCTCAAAGATCGCTTGCGTGCTGTTGATTTGGCTGTTCAACAGGAAGCAGCAATGGCAAAAAAATCGGCCAAAGCAAAATCAGGTCCGTAATTCAACGGCTTTTTATACTTTTCTGGTTTTGCGTTTCCAATGCGATTTGTGCCTCAATCCGCCGCTTGCTGATTTGGCAATGCTCCGCGTCGCGCTCAAAGCCGATGAAGCCACGGCCCTCGCACACAGCGGCCACCGCGGAGCTTCCCGATCCCAGGAACGGGTCGAGCACCAGGGCGCCCGGTTGCGTGAAAATGCGGATCAAGTGCCGCAGCACTTTTTGGGGCTTCACCGTCAAGTGGTCGTTGCCGTCGCCCTTTTCGGCGTTGCCCGGCTTGGGGCTGTTCATCAGGGCGCCCGGGAACTTTCCGTCCCAGGTTTGGCTGGTGTCCGCGAGGCCCACGCCGTGCTTGATCCAATTTTGCACGAACGTGCCGTCTTTGGGCTTTTGGCCAAAGACGATGGGCTCGATCATGGGCTTCAATTGCGGGGTTTTGCGCCCTTGCAGCGTTTGGATCAACGCGGCTTTCTCGCGCTCGGGAATGTTCATTTTGCGCACGAAATGGTCTTGCGAGAACGCCTTGGGCTGGCCCTCGTAGGTCCATCCGAACATGTCGCGAATCTCAAAGCCCGCGTTTTCGGCCGCGATCGCGCAGCGGTGATAAAGGCGCGCCTGCGAAAAGCTCAGAAAAATTCCGCCCGGCTTCAACACCCGCAAGCACTCCAAGAAAATCGGCTCCAGGAACTTTTGCAGCTCAACGCCTTGCTTGGGGTCAAACTTCATCCCGACGGGCATGGAGCCGATCACCTGGGCTCTTTGCGCGCTGGCTCCCAGCGTTTTCCGGTTCCAGGCGCCATCCATTCCGTCCAGAAAATAAGGCGGATCCGTGAGAACGAGATCCACCGAATTGGCCGGAAGCAATTTCAACAACGGCAGGCACTCGCCATGTTCCAACACGCCGGCTAATCCCGCAGTGAGCTCGAATCGCCATTGCCTCTCGATCACGGGGAGCGTGATCGGCGCGTAAATGCCCGATTTGGCAAGGACTGGGTCTGCGCCCGGCAGCGCGTAAACCGCAGGGGCAGTGGCGGCGACGGAGCCCGACGCGGTCCGGGGCGCCGCGAGCGAAATCACGAGCTTGCCCGTTGACTCCGTCTCTCGCGCATCGCGCTTGCCGCTGTTCTGTTTGGGTTCCATGGTTTTTCCTTGGCCGATAATGTTTCATATCCCAAAATATGAACGCCAGGAAGACGTATCTTTACGTATTTTCAGCCAAATTCATTTTTTCTTACAGCCGGCGCCCTGTTTTAAACACACGCCGAACAAATGAGGCCCTTTGGTTTAAACGAACGGGCGTGCGAAAGCGCCGAGATCGGGCTGAAATGAGGGAGATTTGAGATTGGCTGTGGCGACCTTGGATCGCAAATGCGCAGATTTGACGCCACGCGACCTTTCTCTGGCGATTTACGCGCCATTTTTCGTTTTGGATTCCCCGCCAATCGCTTTTTGCTGGACCGGGCTTTCGCTTGAGGCGGAGGCCATCGCCTTGATTCCGTTTTCCTTGAACCAGCCTTATTTTCTGGTTTTTCATCTTGCGCGGCTCTTGGATTTTCGCGTTCGGGCTAGCCTCTCTTTCTTTCTTTAGGCGACCCCGCTCACGAGCTCCCGCAGAAGCGCGACCTCTCGAACGTCCGGTTGTCCGCCGTTTTCGCCTTGGCCGCGGGATCGCAGAGGCTCTTTCGATCCTCGTCGCGCAAGGCTTTTTGCTTTTCGCTGCTTTTCTCGCGCGAAAAAAGGAAACCGTTTGGCTTTTTCTTCACAAAAACGTATAAGATACGTGTAGAGATGCCGTTGGCTCTCTGAAATATTCTCACGGTCGCTCTTGCCAGAGGAATAGCTCTTTCGTCGCCTCAAACGGTGCTTTATTCCGCGCGAACGGCGATTTCTCGATGCTTTCTCCGCTTGTCGCCGCTGTGCGATTGTTTCGTTGCCCAGCCAAAGCCCGAAACGTTTTTTGACGAAAAAAACGCTTTCCCCCCGCATTGCTTGCCCCGCTCGTCCGATTTTCCGCACGTTGACAATTGTGCTCTCGGTGGCACGGTGGGCTCTTGCCCAAATCGCTGATTACGTTCTTTCGTTGCTTTCCACAAGCCTTTTTCCTGTTTTTTCAGTCCGCCTCGCGCAAGAGTTTTGTTCTTTTTTTTGCTTTTTTTGTCCTTTCCCTATCCGCTCATCCATCTTTTTTAATCTGTGGTTAGGGTTTCCGCGTAGCTCTTGGAGAGAGCTGAATCACAACCGCCTTGTTTAAAACAGCGCTCGCTTCACAGCTCCGGCCGCATCCATCGGCACTTTTTCCGACCCTTTCGTTTTGTCCACTTTTTTCGAGGAGGATTGCTCATTTTTGCCCGAATCCAGGCTTTTTTTGGGCTTTTTGAAAAGCGCAAAAAAATAGTCTCACGTGCCCTGAACGTCGGTGTACATTGGCTTCACGGGCATGCGAGGCCGCCTCCGAAGAAACGGGCGCTTCGTTTTTGCCGCTGATGCCCCATAAAAGGGCGCGCTTTTTGAAACACCTGTCCCGCCGAGCTTGCCGATCCAGGTCAGAAGTCAGGATTCCAAGCCGCTGCCCGTTTTGGGTCACAACAGAACATGAGAATAACTATGCAAAAAATCCTCTCGATCTTCGGCACCCGGCCGGAGGCGATCAAAATGGCCCCCTTGGTCCAAGCGCTCGCCCTCGAGCCCGGCATCCAGTCGGTGGTTTGCGTGACGGGCCAGCACAAAACCATGCTTCAACAGGTTTTGGACCTCTTCGGCATCGTCCCGCAGCATGACCTGGCGTTGATGACCGAAAACCAGACGCTCAACGCGCTCACCGCGCGGCTGATCACCTCGATCGACGCCGTGATCGAGCAAGAGCGGCCGGATCGAATCTTGGTGCACGGCGACACCACGACGGCGTCGGCCGCGGCGCTTGCTGCCTTTCACCGCCGCGTGCCCATCGGGCACGTCGAAGCCGGATTGCGCACGCGCGACATGCAGCAGCCCTGGCCCGAGGAAATGAACCGCAGGCTGGTGGACGTCGTGAGCGATCTGATGTTCGCCCCGACCGCGGGCTCCAAGGCGAACCTGGACGCCGAGTGCCTGCAAGGCCGCGTCATCATCACCGGCAACACCGTCATCGACGCCTTGGTCGCCATGGCCGCCCGCATCGACGGCGACTCTGGCTTGCGCCACGCCCTCGACGCCCGGTTCCCCTTCATCGACGCGTCCAAGAAAATGGTTCTGGTCACCGGGCACCGCCGCGAGAGCTTTGGCCAAGGCTTCGCGGACATTTGCTCGGCGCTCGCGCAGCTGGCCTCGCGCCCCGACACGCAAGTGGTGTATCCGGTCCACTTGAACCCGAACGTGAGCGGGCCCGTCAAAGAGACCTTGGGCAAGCTGCCCAATGTGCATCTGATCGAGCCGCAAGACTATTTGGGCTTCATTCGCCTTCTGCAACGCTCGTCGGTGGTCCTCACGGACTCGGGCGGCGTGCAGGAAGAGGCGCCGGCGCTGGGCAAGCCGGTTCTCGTCATGCGGCGCGTGACGGAGCGCCCGGAAGCCATCGAAGCCGGCACCGCGCAGTTGGTGGGAACCGATCCCGCCGCCATCGTCGCGGCCGTCAACGCTTTGCTCGATGACGCGCAAGCGCGCGCGGCGTTTGAAAACCGGGTGAACCCCTATGGCGACGGGCAGGCCTCGGCGCGGATCGCCGCGGCCCTGGCTGGCCGCCCGGTTCATGAATTCTCGCCCGCGAGCCAATCTGTCGCGACCCTCTCAGCAGCGCGTCTTTCATTGTCCGACTCCGCCAATTTGGCCCATGCCGTCGCCCACCACGCCCCGTTTGAGGTTCGATCGTGATCAACCGCTCTTTTGTTTTTTCTTTCGCCACGCTCGTCGCGCGCCCGTCGGCCGTCGTCTGCGCCGCGCTCTTTTTGTCCGCCGCCCAATCCGCGCGCGCTGAAAGCCCGGTCTCCGCGGGCTTTGCCCAGCTGGCCCAAGGCGGCCTGGAAACGCGCTCTTTCAGCTTCAAGGATTTGGGGATTCCCCAAGACACCGCGCTTGGAGCCCCGAGCGCCGCGCGAGATTTTTTCCTGCCGGTTCCCGCTGGCCTGCCGATTCAGGACGCGGCCGTTCAATTGAACGGCGCGTATGTCCGCGGCGACGGCGGCCGCACGACGATGCTGATGACACTGGACGGCTCGCCCGTCCTTGCGCGCGCCTTCACTGAAAGCCAGGGCGCGATCGACGCCAATTTGGGAGTCGCCGGCGTCGCCCGCGACTCCGGATTCGTGCGCATGGGCGTGGAATACGCGTCGGTCATCAACGACGACGTCTGCGCGGACCAAACGGCCATCGGCAACGCCATGCGCGTGTCGCCCGCGACCACCTTCAGCTACAAGTTCAACCCGGCGGACATCCACGACTTGCGCACGGCGTGGAGCGCGCTCCCCCAAGCCCCGGTCTTGGGGTTGGGCTCCGACAAGCTAAGCGCCGCGGCCTTTGACACCGCCTGGCGCGCGGACGCGCTTTTGCAGCGCGACGGCAAAAAGCCCGTGGCGCAAGCGTTGCCCGCGGTCGGCGACAGCGTGGACTTGACGGGCGTCGCGGCCCCCGAGGGCTTGCGCTCGATCCCCGCGTTCAATGCGTTGCTCTCCGGCGGCAAGCACGCCATCGCCAGCAAGGAAGAATTGGGCGCATTGATCGCCCTTTCCCCGCGCTCGGCGTTTGGCCCGGACGTTTTCGTGGCGGACGCCCAAACGCGCGCCGCGGTGAACGCCGCGCTTGACGCTTTGCGCGCGCAAATCGCCTCTTCCGCCCCCGACGGGGCAGAAGCCTTCGACAATTGGCGCCACAATTCAGCCGATGGGCTCTCGGCGCCCTTGGCCGCGGGCGAGGCGCGGTTGGCGCACGTGGGCGGCCGGGCCGTCATCGTGGTCGGCGACAACGCCGCGTTGTCTGTTTTGTCTGCGGGATGGCGCCCGATTGGCGTCTCCGACCGCCTGGTGGTCCATCAAATCGACCCGACCGCGCGCGCCCATGGCGACAAAATTCCGTTCTCGGAGCTGGGCGGGGAGCCGCGCAGCATCGACGTCCAAATCGCGGCCTCTTGGGACGCCAATTTCGACATGGCGGCGGCCTCCAGCGACGGGATGCAGCCGGATGAAGTCGTGTTGGATTTGGCGGCGGCCCCCACGCTCTCCAATGGGGGCGCGACTGCCACGGTCTACTTCAATGACGTGATGATCGGGGCGCAAATGTTGCAGCCCGACGGCTTGCCGCATCGGTTGGCGCTGCAGATCCCGCGTTTCGCCTTGGCCCGCACGAACGATTTGCGCGTGACGTTCCGCCGGCAACCGGATGCCCATTGCCAAGCTCGCCAATCCTATCCGGTCGCGGTTTTGCCGACGAGCCACCTGAAATTGGCCAAACGCCGCGCGGAAAGCGACTTTGTCGGCATGGCCGCGCGCTACGCCGGGTCGGCCACGGTTTTGGCCCCGCAAAGCTATTTGGACAGCGCCGTTTTGAGCGTCCCGCGCCTGGCCACGATCGCCAACGCGACGGGCGTGGCCCCGTTGTCCGCGAAATTCACGGCGATTGGGAACGGCGACATGGCTCGCCCAGACGGCGCCTTTTTAGCCGCTGATGTGAGCCTGGCGGACCAAAAGACGCGAGCCGCGATTTCGAGCGACAATTTGACGCTGACTTCGATCAAGGGCGACAAGCTCATCGACGTGTCGGGCTTGAAGCGCGTGGCCGTGCTGAGCATGGCGACTTCGGGCTCCCAAGACGGCATCGTGTTTCGTTCGACGGGCGCGCCGCTTTCCTTCACGCAGCCGCCGGAGATCCAGCGCGGAGACATCGCCGTTTTGGACGCGCGCGGCGTCTTGAAGCTCTTTGACACCATTCACCCGGACGAAGTGATCGTGGCGGGCGAAGGCAGCGATCTGTGGGTCACGCGCCACTGGGCCATTTGGGGCATTCCGGCCCTGATCGTCCTGCTGTTCGTGCTGATCGTCGCCGGCGCTCGGCACAAGCGCGACCGCGTGAAGGCTCGGCAGGAGCAGAACAAATGATGGACTGGGCGTCGATCAAATGGGAGGGCGGGATTCTTCTCGCCCAATACTACCAAGGCCTCGAATATTTCGCGGCCGCGGCGGCCGTGATCATTTTGCTGTCGAGCTTGGATGATTTGTTCATCGACGCTTGGTATTGGACGCGCGAGATTTACCGGCACTTCACCGTCAAGCGCAAACACAAACCCCTGCAAGCGCAGCAGCTGTATGACCGCGAAGAGCAGCACATCGCGATCATGATTCCGGCGTGGAAGGAATATGACGTGATCGCGGCGATGGTCGAGGACGCCGTGCGGGTCCTCGATTACTCGCGCTACACGATTTTCGTGGGCACCTACCAAAATGACGCCGAAACCATCCAGGAAGTCGAGCGCATGCGCCATCGATACAAGCACCTCCACCGGGTGGAAGTGCCGCACGACGGGCCGACGTGCAAGGCGGATTGCTTGAACTGGCTGATCCAGGCCGTCATGCACCACGAGTTCGAGGCCGGCATCGAGTTCGCGGGCATCGTCATGCACGACAGCGAAGACGTCTTGCACCCGGCGGAGCTCAAATTCTTCAATTATCTGCTGCCCAGCAAGCACATGATCCAGTTGCCGGTTGCGTCCCTGGAGCGCGATTGGTATGAATTGGTCGCGGGCACCTACATGGACGAGTTCGCCGAGTGGCACGCCAAGGACTTGGTCGTGCGCGAAAGCCTGGTCAGCTCTGTTCCGTCCGCAGGCGTGGGCACATGCTTCTCGCGCGAGGCCATCTTGGCCCTCATCGAAGACACAAACGGGCAGCCCTTCAACACCGAGAGCTTGACCGAGGACTACGACATCGGCGCGCGTTTGGGCCGCATGGGCATGCAATCGATTTTCGCCCGCTTCCCGGTGCAGTTCACGACCAAGCGCCACACCTGGTTTGGCCTGGGCCCCGAGCGCGAGGTCGTGACCACCATGCCCCTGTGCGTGCGCGAGTTCTTCCCCGACACCCTGCGCACGGCGTATCGCCAGCGCGCTCGGTGGGCGCTTGGAATTGGCTTGCAAGGCTGGGAGCAAACCGGTTGGAGCGGCTCCTTGGCCAATCGATACCTGCTCATGCGGGATCGCAAAGGCATCGTCACGGCGTATGTCGGCATGCTCGCGTATGTCTTGGCGATCCAGTTTTTGCTCTTCGCGTTCGCCTCGGTCTTGGACTTGACGCCCAATCTCTTCCCGTCGCCCTTCATCGACGCGGACTGGATGCGCTGGCTTTTGGGGGCCAATTTCGTGGCCCTCACGCTGCGCGTCTCCCAACGCGTCCTTTTCACCACCCGATTATACGGCTGGGAGCACGGCGTGATGTCGGTGCCGCGGATGATCATCGGCAACTTCATCAATTTTTTGGCGGTTTCGCGCGCCTGGAAGCTCTTTCTCACCCATTTGGTCACTGGCAAGCGGCTCGCCTGGGACAAGACCATGCACGACTTTCCGAGCGCCGACGGATTGCGCGACACGCGCCAGCAATTGGGCGAGTTGCTGCTTTCCTGGCGCGCGATTGACGCTGAAAAGCTCGAAGCGGCCCTGAACGGCACGCACGCGCAGGAGGCCCCGCTGGGCCGCGTGCTCATGGCGCGCGGGTGGCTTGACGAGGAAACGCTGGCCGAGGCGATCGCCTTTCAGGCCGATTTGCCGCGCGCAAAGCTCGATGTCGCGGCCCTCAAGGCAAACGCCCCTCTGTTCGGCGTGGACGTCCTCATGCGGCTGCGCGCGCTTCCGCAAGGCGTCAACGCCGAGGGGCACATGTTGTTCGCCTCAGCCAACGCGCTTCCGGATGAGGCGCTCGCTGAATTCCAGAGCCTCACCGGCCACACCGCGGCCGTCCGCATCGTGCGCGAGAGCGAAATATCCGCCGGATTCCGAGCCCTGCGCGACGTCGACGACCACTTGACCGGCGACGACGGCACGGTGGCCAAGCCCACCGACGCGGGCGCCTTGCGCGGCGTTCCCCTGATCGGCGACCTGCTGATTGAAATGGGGCTGGTCACGCGCTCCGCCTTTGAAGCGGCCCTGAGAAGCTATCGCCCGGAGCGCGACAGCCGGATTGGCGAGCACATGGTGAGCGAGAGAGTCATTTCTCCGGACGCTTTGCGCAAAGTGATGGCGGAGCAAGCGCGGCTGCGAACCGAGCAACGAAGCGCTCCGTGACGCAGGGGCATGACGGCCTGGCCCTGTTTGGGGTTCGGGCTCGCGTGGGGCTTGCGCGCCATGGGACTTTTTGGGCAGCTTCGCAAGCCGATTTTTGGCGCTGATTTTAAGAATCTCGGCGTGCTTTTCGTGCGACAATGGCGTGCCCCGGAGCGCGCGATTTTTCGGTTTTTCTTTTTTGGCCATTTTGGCTTTTTTGACGGATTGAGCGGAATGGGCCGCCGGCTTGACTTGCTGACACAAACAAAAATGACTTCAAAACCCTTCGTTCGCCAGACTTTCAGCTCCTCCGCGCGCCCCTTGGGCGCCCGCGTCGGCGCTTTGGCCCTGGCCGTCCTTTGCGCGATTCCGTCCTTGGGGGCCCTGGCCGACGAAACCTTGCCCTTGCCGCTGACGGGCGAAGCCTACCGGGTGGCTCAACAAGCCTATGCGGACTACGACGCCCACCGCTACGCGCAGGCCGCGGCCGGCGCCCGCGAAGCGATTCGCCAGCGCCCCGACTCCGTGGGCTTGCGCTTGCTTCTGGCCAACGCCCTGGCCCAAGAGGGCAACCGGGGCGAGGCCCGCAAAGAGCTTTCCCGCGCCATTTCTGACCTTGGGGGGCGCCCGGCCCTCGCCAGCCGGCTTCGCGAAATCGAGTCCCCGCAAGTGGCCACCGGCCGCGTGCGCGCCGGCCGACGCGTTTTCCAGGCCCGCATGACCGTTGAAGGCACGGAGAGCGATCCGAAGTTCAAGGCCGCCCAACTCGCCTATGACGACTACTCGCGAAAGGACTATGAAGCGGCGGTCCGAGACGCGCGCGCCGCGATCGAGCTATCCCCCCAAAACGCGCAGCTGCATGACCTTTTGATTGACGCCTTGGCCGCGTCGAGCCAGGACGACGAGGCGTATGCGGCCGTCAATGACGCCCAACGCCAATTTGGCGACTCGCCCGAACTGCAAGAGCGCAAGCGCGACATCGGGTTGCGCCTGGCGCCCCCGCTCTCCACGCAAGCGCTGGCGGCCTTGGAGCGCGGCGATGGCGCCGAAGCCTCGCGCCTGGCCCAGCTCGCCGTCGATTATGCCCCGAGCCGCATGGGCTTTCGCTTCCTGCTGGTGGACGCGCGCCTCGCGCAAGGCGACGGCGCCGGAGCGCTTGACGCGGCCACCGCGGCCACCCAAGAGGACCCGCAAGACCCGTTGGCGTGGACCCTGCGCGGCTACGCCCAATTCGCGCTGTCGAGCGGCGGCGGCGCGCCAGTCGCCGCGCAAGTCGATTCGGATTTTTCGCGCGCCCTGAGCCTGCGGCCGAAGAACCCGCGCGACGCCCGGGTGGCGCGCGCGATCATCTCCGACGTCCGCCTGGCCCAGAGCCAGCCGCGCGAAGCGTTGGCGGCCGTGGACAATTTGCCCCTGGCGCGCGACGACACCGACTCCATGATCGCCTTGCGGCGCCATCGCGCGGCTTTGGCCCTGGCCCATGGCGAAAACGACTCGCAGGGCTCGCCCTCCGCCGCGAACGCCGCGGTCGCCTCTTCGGACGCCGGGGACAAAATCCGCCCGGTGTTTGATTGCCGCAGCGACCAATATGGCGCAGGCTGCGATTTGTATGCGGCCGACCCGTCGTTCCTCTTCACGCGCGACGCCCGGTTGGCGGCCCAGCGCGGCGACAAGCGCGCGGCGGCCGACTACGCCCGCAAGGCTGTGGAAGCCTCTCCGGATGACTCCGCGCGTCGGGTTGAATTGATCGACGCCCTGGCCAACGCCGGGGACGCGCGCGGGGCCAAAACGCAAGCCCGGGAAATGGTCGACGCCGGCATGCTGGACCATATGGACGACCTGCAAGCGGCGTTCATCGCGCAGCGCGCGGGCGACGACAAGCTCGCGTTCGAGCGTTTCCAAGCCGCCGACCTTGCGGGCAAGCTGCCGCCAGCCTCGGCGGGCGACGCGGGTTACGCGGCCATTCACGCGCACGAAAACAAAGCCGCCGCGGCTTATTTGGAGCGCGCGATCGACGCCGGGACGACCGACGCTCCAGGCGTCCCGCCCATGACTCCCACGGCGCTGCAAGACGCGCGATCGGCGCACGCCGAAGCCACTCGCGACTGGGGCGTCAACGCCTCGGTCAGCTATCGCGGATCGGGCGCCCAATCGGGCCTGACGAACAGCTCGCTGCCAGGGGCCTCCAACAATTGGCAGACCGGAACCGAAGCCTACTGGCGTCCTTTCGGAAGCCTGGGCGACCGAATGTTCGAGCTGTATGCCCGCGGCTACGCGAACTTCGGCGTCAAGGGAGACAACCCTTCGGGCGCGCAAACCCTGGAGTCGGCCATTGGCGCTCGCGTCAAGCCCTTCGCGAGCAGCAACACGGTTTTCGCTTTTGAGCGAATTCTGCCGATTGGGTCGAGCACGCGTTCGGACTGGCTTGGGCGCCTGTCGTATTCCAATGGCTTCGGCACGGAGCTGCGCCAAGGGCCGCCCAGTTGGTGGACGGGCGTCATGTATGGCGAAGTCGGCCACTACATCGAGCACTCGTCAAGCTACGCCACGGTCAACGGCCGCTTGGGCCGAACGTATCGGCTGGACTCCGTCAGCCCGCGCCTGACGGTCTTTCCGCACTTGGTTTTGGGAGCCGATTATGACTCTCAGATCAACCATAGCCTGCCGGTTGGCATTGGCGCTGGCGTGGCCGCCCGCTATTGGTTCCGAGGCGACGCTTACGACACGCCGCGCTCCTTTGTCGACATGTCCTTGCAATACCGGGTGAAGCTCTCGGGGGATGATCGCGCGAAGGGCCTGTTCTTCACCACTGTCTTTTCCTACTGAGATTGCCGCTGATGCCTTTTCTGCCCACGACCCTTTCCCGCGGACTTTTCGCCTCGCTCGTCCTCGCGGCGTGCGTCGGAATGGCTTGCGCGGGCGCCGCGCACGCGACCCCTGCGTTGGCGCAGGGCGTGGTCTGGCAGCCCGACAATGAGCACACCGACCCGCGCGGCGACTGGGACCAGTTGGGCGTGCGCGACCTGCTCGTGCAGTGGACGGCGGTCGACGGCGTGGCGTTTGTGCCGGGCTCCGGCCTCCAAGACGCCCCGCGCATGCCGGACTGGACGCGGATCGCGGATGAGCCGTGGGCCAAAAACGTGATCGTGGGGCTGGCTGGCCGCTTTGACGAGAAATCCGCCCGCGCCGGCGCGGCGCAACTGGTTTTGGAATCCAAGGCCGTTGAGCAAGCGCGCCCGCCTGTGCATGTCACCGGATGGTATTTCCCGGTCGAGATCGACCCGACTTGGACTGACGCGAGCTCCCTGCGCCCGTTGCTGGACTCTCTGCCGCGGCCCCTTTGGATCACCGTTTACGATCGCTCCAACGTGGGCGGCGTCGCGCTCGCCGATTGGCTGGCGGCTTGGCTGCCCAAGGACGTGGGCGTTTTTCTGCAAGACGGCTGCGGGGTCTACGCAAGAGAGCCGCAAGTGGCTCGCCTTTACGCCGACCAGCTTTCCGCGAAGCTGGGCCCCTCCCGCGTCCGTGTCATCGCCGAAGCCTTTCGGCCCAAAGAGGGCGGGGGCTTTCGAGCCGCCACGGCCCAAGAAATGGCGCCGCAATTGGCGGCCTACCATGGATATCGAACCTATTTGTTCGACGGCCCGCACTATGTCTCGCCGGCTCTTGTCCGCGACCTGCTCAAAATCCAAGCCGATTCGCATTGAATGCTTCGTCGCCGTCGCCCGCGGCCTAAATTCTTCGCGGGGCGTCTCTCGTTGAGCGGCTGTCGGCGCCCCCTTCATTGCCCTTGTTGTCGCCCTCCGCGAGGTCCAGGCCTGCCCATATTTGCCGCGCTTCCTCGCGCGCATGCCGGCTTGCCCACAGGGGCATTTTTGCGCTCCCCCCTTGCTTGAAATATTTCTCCACGCGCTCCGGGTCTGAGCGAGGAGCCAGGAAATCCACGCACTCCCAATGTCCGCATCGCGCCGCGAGATCAATGGCGCTCGCCCCGCCGATGTCCGTCGTCTTAGGGTCGCACGCCGAGGCCATGAGGGCCACGCACTCCAGGCTCCCCTCGTAGGCCGCGCACATGAGAGCGGTGCTTTTGCTGCCTCTGGCCATGAGCGCGCTCGCGTCGCCGCGCAGGAAAAGTTCACGGACCAAAGCCTGGTCGCCGTCCTTCCCCGCCGCCCTGATCGCTTCGATCAGCGCCGAATGCCGGTGCGACCCTTGCTGGCTGACATTGGTCCTCGGGTCGTCAAGCAGTGTCCGCGCGCACGCGTCGCTTCCCGCTCGGAGGGCCCAAATCAACGCGGTGTCCCCCAAAATGTCGAGCCGGTTCACGGCGGACGCCGGCGCGAGCAACTTGGCGCATTCCGCGCGGCCTTTTTTGCAAGCCAGCATCAGCGCGGTTTGCCCATCGACGTTGATTTCGTCCGGCTTCGACCAGGGCAGCAGCTTGGCCACTTTCGCGGCCTCTCCTTTTCGGTCGAGCCGGTTCACGTCGGACGCCGGCGCGAGCAATTTTGCGCACTCCGCGCGGCCTTTTTTGCAAGCCAGCATCAGCGCGGTTTGCCCATCGACGTTGATTTCGTCCGGCTTCGACCAGGGCAGCAGCTTGGCCACTTTCGCGGCCTCTCCTTTTCGCGCCGCCACCATCAGGGCGGTGTTGCCTTTGGCGTCGGCCAACGCGGCTTTGGCCGCCCAATCTTTCTCGTCTCTCATCCCGCCATCCTTTTCATGATTCAAGCGCGCAAATCACTCCCTTTTTT
>Ga0209888_1000611_pt1 | contig 16218 bp, 16 predicted proteins | sample OrgsoiDNA_201059_FD_185807 | JGI IMG/M metagenome (GOLD analysis project Ga0209888, IMG submission 185807) | Permafrost soil microbial communities from the Arctic, to analyse light accelerated degradation of dissolved organic matter (DOM) -... | ecosystem: Environmental > Terrestrial > Soil >...
GCGACGCGCTTCGTCACGGGAATAGGAATCGCCAGTCAGGCTGTTGGTGCAACCACCCAGCAACATAGCCATGGTGGAGAAGGAAGCAATCAACAAAACAGACTTACGCATAGGATCAACTCCAAAAAATATGACTTTAATTAAACTCCGCAGCTTGATTCCTGTCACGGCACCGCACGGATAAAACGATTTTCATTCAGCGCCAGTACAGCCTTGGCGCCCGGAAATTCGGAGCACATCAGACACTCGATGGAACGTGATCTGGCGCTACAGCTACCGGGAGACAGTGCGATACACAAAAAGTTCATATTTGAACTTCTGCGCAAATCCGGGGGGAAGCTTATCAAGCATCTGGATTGGCGGCAGTGGTTTTAAACCACCGCCCCAGGCAATCCAGCTCAGATCAAGGCGCCAGACGCCGACGTGTCCAGTCCGCGCCGAGCAGGCGATAGTCGAGCCGGTCATGCAGGCGACTGGCGCGACCTTGCCAGAATTCGATGCGTTCCGGCAACAAGCGATAACCGCCCCAGTGCTCGGGGCAGTCGGGCTGGGTATCGCTGAAACGCGCTTCGGTGTTCTTGAGCAAGCCCTCGAGTTCTGCCCGATCGGCAATCACCCTACTTTGCGGCGAAGCCCAGGCCCCCAGCCGGCTGCCCAGTGGGCGCACCTGGAAGTAGGCATCCGACTCCTGCGCCGAGACCTTGACCACCCGTCCCTCGATCCGCACCTGGCGTTCCAGGGTCGGCCAGAAGAAGGTCATCGCGGCAAAGGGACGGGCCGCCAGTTGCCGGCCCTTGTCGCTTTCGTAGTTGGTGAAGAAGGTAAAACCTGCCTCGTCCAGGCCCTTGAGCAACAGGATGCGGCAATGCGGGCGCCCTTCCTCGTCCACCGTTGCCAGGGTCATGGCATTGGCCTCGACGGGTGCCTGCTCGGTTTTCACCGCCTCGGCGAACCACTGGTGGAACAGCGCGAACGGCTCGGCCGGGGCCTGGGCCTCGGTGAGACCGTCACGGGTGTAGTCGCGGCGCATATCCGCCAGGGCTTGAGTCATGGCGCGTTCCTTTCGATCGTCAGGTCAGTTCTTGGTCGAGCTGTCGGTGCTGGCGTCTTTCTTCGCCGGCGTTGCAGCCTTGTCCGCCGCTGGCTTGGCCGCCGCTTTCTTGACCGGGGCCTTCTTGTGCACCGGGGCTTTCTTGGCCACGGCCTTGCCCTTGGCAGCCGCTTTCTTCGCCACAGGCGCTGGAGCCACTGCCGGCTTGACGTCCGCAGCCGCTACCTGGGTGACTGGAAGCGGAGCCGGCATCGGAATGCTGTATTTGCTCAACAACGCAACCATGGTGTTTTGTGGCGTCAGGATGATTTCCACACGACGGTTCAGGGCACGGCCTTCGCTGCTGTCGTTGGCGGCACGCGGCATGTCCGCGCCCATGCCACGCAGCATCAGGCGGTCACGATGCAGGCCGCTGAGGCCGAAAATCGCGGCCACGGACTGAGCTCGTTGCTGGCTCAAGGCCTGGGTCGACTCGGCGCTGGTGCTGTTGTCGCCATGGCCGAGGATCAGCACGGCGGTCTTGGGGTCACCCTCGACGGTCTTGGCGATTCGGCTGAAAGGACCGAGAGTGACCGGCAGCAACATTTCCGGACGCTTGGGGTTGTAGAAACCGTCCACCGGGGCAATCACCACCAACACGTTTTCACGTCGCTCCAGCTTCAGGGAGCTGTCCTGGATGGCCACACGCAGACGCGGCTCGTAGTCGTCGAGCCAGGCCTGGGTGACTTTCGGGTCGGGCATCGGCACGGCCTTGACCGGCGGCTGGGCGGCTTCCTTGGCCTTGTCCGAGCTGCCGAACGGCCACCACCAATGGGTGGCAGGATCGGCCTGCGGTGCTGGAGTCGTTGCAGCGGCAACCGCCGTGGCCAGTGGCACGGGTTTGTCCTGTGGCTTGGCGGCCGGTGCGGCAGCCTGGGCAGGGTCTTTCACCGCGGCCTTGTCGGACGAACCGAACGGCCACCACCAGCTGCTGCCGGTATCTGCGCTGACGGCCGGTGCGGCGGCAACGGCTGGAGCTGTTGGCGCAGCGGCAGGTGCTACCGGAGTGGTTGCCTTGGCAGCTGGCGCGGGTGCAGCAGGTTTGGCCGGGAGCTTGGCAGCATCCTTGGACGCGGCTACGGCTGCCGCAGGAGCGACGGGGGTGTTGGCGTTAGCTGTCGCCGGGGCTTGAGCAATGTCCTTGTCCGCACTTTGTGGAAGTTGCGCGCAACCGGTCACGGTCAGGCAGAGGGCCAGGGCGAGAGACTTGTTCGATGACATTGGATATCCACAAAATGAGATAGAGAAACAAGGGCCTTCAGGCCCCATGAAACAGTGTATTAGAAAGCAAAAAAGTCACAGGGTTCCGGCCTACGACTTTATCCGCGCATTCTACAGACAGCCGGCAAGAATCCGTACTAGCTTCTGTGCCCGCGGGTCCATCAATACATAAGGGCCGAGGGTATTGGTGACGAAGCCGAAGGCGACATCGTGTTCGGGGTCGGCAAAACCGACGGAGCCACCGGCACCCGGGTGGCCGAAGGCCCTGGCCCCGAGGCCGAACGTGGCGTTGGGCACATCCGGTTGATCGAGCATGCAGCCCAGGCCGAAACGGGTCTGGGTCAGCAGGGTCTTGTCCATGCCCAGGCTGTGCTGGCGGGTCAGTTCCTCGAGCATGTCGGCCTCCAGCAGGCGACCGTCGAGCAGGCCGCTGTAGAAACCCGCCAGGCTGCGTGCGTTGCCATGCCCGTTGGCGGCCGGCTGCTGCATGCGCCGCCATTCCGGCTTGTTGGTGCTGGTCATGATCGAGGGTGGATTGGTGAACGCCCGGGTGCTCATGGCCTCGGGTTCGCGCATGGTCACTTGCAGCAGGCGCTGGGCCGCCGCGTCGCCGACATTGCCCTTGCCCCGGGCGATATGGGCGACGCGATGGAATTCTTCGTCCGCCAGGCCGACATGGAAGTCCAGGCCCAACGGCCGGGCAACCCGCGCCACGATGGACTCACCCGGCCCACGGCCGTCGGCGCGCCGCAGCAACTCGCCGACCAGCCAGCCATAGGTGATCGCGGCGTAGCCATGGCCCTCGCCGGGCGTCCACCAGGGGGCTTCGGCCGCCAGGGCGTCGACCATGGTCTGCCAGTTGTACAGCGCCTCGGGGGGCAGCAACTGGCGCAAGGCCGGCAAACCGGCCTGATGGCAGAGCAACTGGCGCAGGGTGATGCCGGACTTGCCGGCGGCGGCGAACTCGGGCCAATACTGGGCAACCGGAACATCCAGTTGCAATTTACCCTCGGCCACCAGTTGCAACGCGGTGACGGCGGTAAAGGTCTTGGTGCAGGAAAACAGGTTGGCGATGGTGTCGCTGTGCCAGGCCTCGGCACCATCCTTGTCGGAGGAGCCGGCCCAGAGATCGACCACGGTTTCACCGCCGATCTGGATACAGAGCGCGGCGCCGCGCTCCTGGGGATCGTCGAAAAGGGCTGCGAAGGCTTCGCGCACCGCCTCGAATTGAAGTTCGAAATGACCCTGAATCTGCACCCGTGACTCTCCCGCCGCAACACCTTCCAAAGTGGCCTGCATTGTTCCAGCGATTGAGGGGTTTGGGAACAGACCTGAATCAGACAATTCGTAACACCTTGCAAGAATTGTCAGATGTTGCGCAGGGCACTGTAGGAATTGGAACGCTCTACCGAAAAACACCGCAAAACCCTGTAGGAGCGGTGTCTATTCAGGAAATCAATCAGTGTGTCCAGTCGATCAGTGGCCGTTGCCGGAATGACCGCCGGAATGCCCGGCACCCTCCCCGCCTGCACTGCTCGAGCGACCGTTGCCAGTGTTGTCATCCTGGCCGATGCCCTTGGCGGCCTTCTGCTGCGCCTCCACCTTGGCTTTCTCGGCTTCCTTGTTGAGCAACGCCAGGGCCTGCAGGTTGCTCTTGCGCACGCTCTCGACAAAGCCCTGGAACGGCACATCGGTAATGCCCACCAGACCGAAGTGACCGTTTTCACCATCCAGCAGGCGACCGCTCACCGGCTGGTCGAGGTACTGGAACCAGTGCACGCCGACGATCGACGGCTCGGCCACCGCCTGCTTGAGAAACGCGGCATAAGCCGGGCCCCGATCCTCTTCCCGGGCCAGTTCCGTCACGCCGCCCCAGAACGGGCCACGGTCCTTCGAGCCGAAGTTGAATTCGGTGATCAGCACCGGTTTGTTCAACGCCTCCAACTGATCGAAGTCGTAACCGTCCTGGGGCTTGAGGGTATAGAAGTTGAAGCTCAACACATCGCAATACTGGGCGCAGGACGCCACGGCCTCGGGCGTGCTGACGGCAAAACGACCGCCCAGCAGCAGATGATTCGGCGCATGCCATTTCAGCGAGTCGGAAATGGTCTTGAAGTAGGTGTCGGCAAACACCTTCTGGAAGTACTTCAGATCCGCCTCGATCTGCGGATGCGCGGGATTGGGCAGCGGTGCCTCGAAGCCCGGGTCCTCCATCTGCTCCCAGGTCGGAATCTCCACACCCCAGGCCTTGGACAGGCCCTGCTGGTTGCGGTACTTGTCACGCAATTGCTTGAGGAAGGCGCGCTTGGCCGGTACGTCGGTGGTCATGCGCAACGTACCGTAGGCCAGGGCGTAACGGGATTTCGGATCGTCGCCGGGACCGGCCCAGGCCAGTTCATTGTCGGCGAAATAGCCCACCAGCCAAGGGTCATCGCGATGATCGCGGGTGGCAATCGCCACCGCGCGCTCGGTAGCCATGGCAAAACGCGGGTCGAACGGATCGGGCATGCCGCCCCACCAGTCGCTGCCGGTGCTGATGCTGGCGTAATCACCGACGATGGACAGTGGCAAGGTGTAAGGCACACGGTCGTTCAGGCCCAGAGCCGGATCGCTCCAGTTGCCGACAGTGTTGAACCCCCAGGCCTGCAATCGGTCCAGGGTGTGTTTCTGCCAGCGCTGGGCGTCCAGGCCCGGGGCGCAGGGCACCTTGGGCTCCGTCGGCTCAGCGGCCGCGCATGGCGAACCGTAGGTACGTTCCAGGTTGGCGCCATAGAAATCGAACCAGCGCCCGGACTTGAAGGCCCGGCCCTGGGAAGCCCCGGTGGCAATGCTGTTGTCGGATTTACCGTAATAGGCGGCCAGGGGCTCACCGTCCTTGGGCAGGTCGCTGAACATGCCTTCACGACCTTCGACATAGGTCTGCTGGTCGTGAGCGCTCACGGTATTCACGCCCAGGGAGTAGAACGGGTGTCCCTCCGGCGTCACCAGGTACCAGCGGCCGTCGTGCTTTTCGGTACGGAAGAAGCCCGTGGCATCGAAGAGCGGGCCCTTGAGCGAGCCGCCGAACTTGTCCCGGGCACTGCGCTCGCGCTCGGTCAGCCAGGTTTTCAGTTGCTGGCTTTCCTTGCTCGCGGCGGCCTTGAGCTGATCGTCACTGCTGACCTTTTCCGGCCACTTGGCCCGGGTCGACTGGCCGTAGCCATCCACCAGCGAGCTATAGACGGTCTTGACCACATCGTCGCCGCTCTGCACGCCGAAACGCTCCAGGAGGATGTTCTGGGCCACTTTCGGCGCGTCCATCGACAGGGTCACCGACACCACTTGCTGGCGATTCAACTCGCCCTGGCTGCTGGCCAGCAACACCCGCTGGCCATCCACCGTGGTCGGCATCGGCGGACCGGCGCGCATGCCCTGGCTCAGCGGCGAGCTGGCTTGCAGCGGCACCAACAAGGTCTGCGCGGGACCGGCCGGCAGGTCGACGCGACTGGTGAGGGTCTTGCCGTCGCTGCTCTGGATTGTCACGTTGAGGGTCAGCGCCCAATCCATTGCACTCTGGATCCGCAAGCTCATGGCCCCTGCCTGCGACCAGTCCCAGGCCCCGGTCTGCGGCGCGAGACGCAGGCTCGGCTGCGCTGCCGGGTTGAAGGTGACCCGCCGCAGCACTTCGCCTTCGGCCGTTTGCTCCGCGTTGTATTGCGGCAGACTGGCATCCACGGTGACCACCTGCACCACATCGGCAGGACGAACGAAGTTGAACAGCGTCTGTTGCCCGGCAGGCGCAGCCCAGAGCGGCGCGGCGAACAACAAGGCGAAAACGGCGGGCAGCGTACGGCCAATCATATGAATCAAACTCTCCCTTACGGCCAGTCAGAGGCCAGTGTGGCGCCAAGCGGCGCCATCCGTAGACAACGAAGTTGGTAATTCAACCTACATCACATCAAGAAATTTCCCGCCGGAACGGCGGCAAGGCATTGAGGATAGCTTTACCGTAGCGCTGGGTGACCAGACGCCGGTCGAGCAAGGTGATGATGCCGCGGTCCTCCTCGGTGCGCAGCAGCCGCCCACAGGCCTGGACCAGCTTGAGGGAAGCATCCGGCACGGAGATCTCCATGAACGGGTTGCCGCCCCGGGCTTCGATCCACTCGGCCAGCGCCGCCTCGACCGGATCGTCCGGAACCGAGAAGGGAATCTTGGCGATCACCACGTGTTCGCAGTAGGCACCGGGCAAGTCCACCCCTTCGGCGAAGCTCGCCAGGCCAAACAGGACACTGGAATCACCACCGTCGACCCGGGCCTTGTGTTTGTTGAGGGTTTCCTGCTTCGACAGGTTGCCCTGGATAAACACTTGCTTGCGCCAGTCACGGTCCAGGCCGTCGAACACGTCCTGCATCTGTTTGCGCGAGGAAAACAGCACCAGGGTGCCCTTGGAACCCTCTACCAGTTCAGGCAGGTCGCGGATGATCGCGGCAGTATGCGCCACGGCGTCGCGGGGATCGGCGTTAAGATTCGGCACCCGCAACACGCCGGCATCGGCATGATGGAAGGGACTCGGCACCACCGCCGTCACGGCTTTCTTCGGCAGGCCGGCGCGCATGCGGAAACGGTCAAAGGTCCCCAGGGCGGTCAGGGTGGCCGAGGTCACCAGGGCGCCATAGGCCACGTTCCACAAGTTGCGCCGGAGCATTTCCGCAGCGAGGATCGGGCTGGCGTTGACCTCGATGTCAAACAACACACCGCTCTCGGCCAGGCTCAACCAGCGAGCCATGGGCGGATTGTCTTCCGGGTCTTCGGCGGTAAAGGCGGTCCACAGCTCCCAGTTGCCCTGGGCGCGAGACAGCAGGCTGCCAAACAGCGGGTACCATTCCTCGGCCTGGTGGCTGGCGATGCCGATATTGACCTCGCCATCCATGCCTTCCTTGAGCAACTCTGTCAGGCGGGTGAAGAGATCGTTGAGGCGGGCGAAGCCTTTCTTCAGCTCGATGCCCATCTCGCGGATATGCTCCGGGATCACCCCACCGACGAAACGATGGCGCGGCCGCTCGCGGCCCTCGGTGTCTTCGCCGGTCTTGAAGTCGGCCAGTTGCTCGCAGGCGCTGAACATGAACTGCTGGTGGGTCTTGATCTCCCGCGACAGCTCAGGCACCTGCTCGATCAGCTTGCCCAGGTCACCGGGCAGCGGATGCTGGGCCAGCAGCTTGGTCAGGTTCTTGGCGGTCTGCTCCAGCCAGTCGGCGGTGGAACGCAGCCGCGTGTAGTGGGCAAAGTGGCCGATGGCCTTGTCCGGCAAGTGGTGGCCTTCGTCGAACACATAGAGGGTGTCGCGTGGGTCGGGGAGCACCGCGCCACCGCCCAGGGCCAGGTCGGCGAGCACCATGTCATGGTTGGTGACGATCACGTCAACCTTGCCCATGCCCTCGCGGGCCTTGTAGAAGGCGCACTGGCCGAAGTTCGGGCAATGGCGGTTGGTGCACTGGCTGTGATCGGTGGTCAGGCGTGCCCAATCGGCGTCTTCCAGGGCGTTGGGCCAGCTGTCGCGGTCGCCGTCCCATTTGTTCCCGGCGAGCTTCTCGATCATGCTGGTGAACAGCTTCTGGCTGGCCTCGTCGACCTCGATGCGGAAACCTTCTTCTTCGAACAACTGCGCGGTGGCGGTCTGCGCGTGGCCTTCCTGCAACAGCATGTCGAGCTTGGACAGGCACATGTAGCGCCCGCGGCCCTTGGCCAGGGCGAAGCTGAAGTTCAAACCGCTGTTGCGCATCAGGTCGGGCAGGTCCTTGTAGACGATCTGCTCCTGCAGCGCAACGGTGGCGGTGGCGATCACCAGGCGCTTGCCGGCGGCCTTGGCGGTGGGAATCGCCGCCAGGCTGTAGGCCACGGTCTTGCCGGTACCTGTCCCCGCTTCCACGGCGACCACGGCCGGGTCGCCACTGCGCCGGCCTTCGTCATCGGTGTCGATATCGCCGAGGACCTTGGCCACTTCGGCGATCATCAGGCGCTGGCCGTAACGCGGCTTGAGGCTCTTGGCTTCGAGAAAACGCGAGTAGGCGCCCTGGATCGTGGTTTTGAGTTCGGTGCTGATCATGAGTCTTCAGGCGCAAGAAACGCTGGATAAATTTTCAGTGGTTCGAATGGACGGCTATCATACCCCGCTAATCCCTCGCGCGCCGCACGGAGTACCCGAATGACCGTTTTTGCCCTTGTCTACACCCTGCACGTCCTGGCCGCGCTGGTCTGGGTCGGCGGTATGTTCTTCGCCTGGATGATCCTCCGCCCGGCGGCCATGGCCGCGCTGGAAGGCCCGGCCCGGCTGAAGCTGTGGGTCCAGGTGTTCCAGCGCTTCTTCGTCTGGGTCTGGGTCGCGGTGGTGCTCCTGCCGATCAGCGGCGTGGGGCTGATCCAGTTGCGCTTCAGCGGGTTCGAGACCGCACCGCGTTATGTGCAGGTCATGATGGGCCTGTATATCGTGATGGTTGCAGTGTTTATTCGTATCCAGTCGTTGCAATTGCCGGATCTGCGCCAGGCGGTGGACGCCCAGGACTGGCCGGCGGGTGCGGCGGCACTGGGACGGATTCGACGGCTGGTGGGAATCAATCTGCTGATCGGGTTGGTGCTGGTGGCCATTGCGGCGGCACGTCCGATGTTTTGAATGCGGAGGCTGGCTGGACGCAGGAGCCGGGTCTGCCACGGACCGTGTAGGAGCCGGCTTGCCGGCGATGAGGCCAGTAAGCCTAGCATCGCCTGATCGGTCGCTATCGCCGGCAAGCCAGTCCTACAGGGTTTGTAGCGTTTTCACGGTCTTGTTACAGGCGTTGGACCGTCACGCTGCCCGCAGGACCAACCGGCCCCGGCTTGCCCGCGTGGCCCGGACGACCGGACTTGCCACCGTCGGTATCGTAGACAAAGCAGCCCTTGGACTTGCCGCCCGCGCCCGGACGCCCCGCCGCGCCGGCAATGCCGCCGTTACCGCCGTCGACCAGCACCTGGATCTGCGCCGCCGGATAATCCCGAGGCAACTGCAACCGCACCTGTGCACCCGGCGCGCCCGGACGACCGTCGCCGCCATTGTCGCCGTCCGCGCCTTGACCGGCCGCGCCCCAGGTACAACCCGGCTCATCGCCATTGGCTCCATCGAGCCCGACATATCCCGGCACGCCGGCACCACCCCGGGCATCCACCGACAGCAAGGGACCGCTGAGCGCGTCGATGCGCAGATCCAGGTTACGTCCCGGCGAAGGGGCTCGTTGATAAGTACCCGGTGCTCCAACCGCGCTGATCTGGCTACCGCTACCCAGCTCGGCGCGAGTGGCCTTGAGCGCAAACCCCTGCTCGCTCGGCACAATGGCGATACGCGCCGACTTGCCCAGGTGCAGTTCACCGATATTCAGTTGCGTGACGCTGGCGGGGACCAGCAAGGTGCCAAAATCGGCCACATCCAGACGTTCCAGTTGCAGTACCGAGGTATTGGCGGGCAAACGCAGCATGGAATTGGTTTCGACGGTCACGACCTGGGCAAACGCCAGGGGGCTGCACAAGGCAGCCAGCAGACACAGGCTACGCATGCTGGTGTTCCTCACGGGTGGGCAAAGGCAGGATTTGCAGGTGGAACATGCCGAACAGCAGGATCTGCGCCCGGTCGCGCCAGGGATGGGCACGGCCCTGCAGGCTGCCATTGAACAGCATCACCTCCAGCAAATGCGTCAACAACAGCATGCTCCCGGCCAGATCCACCAGGACCCGGAACGGACTGATCAGCGGGTGTACCAGATTGACCAGCACCACCAGCCAGAACAGCAGCGTCAACACCTTTCCCAGCCCCCAAAGCACCTTCATACGCCCCCCTGATGAGTTATTCTTTGGCGCACAGTAAGGCGAGTCAGGGCAGTTTGCCAGTGGCCGTTGAAAATTCGCCCGTGTTTGCCGCTCCGACCGAGGAATCCCGATGCCAGAAAGCCTTTCCGCCCGCACGCCCCAGCAAGCGCTGGCGGCCCTGCTGGACCGTTACGCCCCGCAAAACCTGCTGCTCGTCGGGGCTGGCAGCTTTCCGGCGCTCGAGGCGTTCCAGGCCGCCCATCCAGAGACCCAGGTGGCCTTCGCCGAACCCGGTCAGTTGCCCGCCGAACTGGCCGCCCGGCGTTTCGACCTGGCGCTGGTGGTCGACTGCCTGGAGCACCTGCCCAAGCGTGACGGCCGGCAGTTGCTCGGTGGCATTCGCAACCTCAATGCCAGCCGCATCGCGGTGCTGGTGGACATGGCCGCCAGCGGCTGGCAGGACAGCGATTTCTTCGCCCTGGCCCTGCAAAGCAGCGAACGTTTTGCCCGCGACGAGCAGGTCCTGACGTTGTTCACCTATGATCTGAAAGAATACAAACAGGTACCGGACTGGCTGAACGCCAAGTTCTGGGCCAATCCGGAAAATTTCGGCAAGTACTGGTGGTGATTCCCGTGAGCACATCCATCTGTCCCTGTGGTAGCGGCAACCTGCTGGAAGCCTGCTGCGGCCACTATCACTCGGGCCATCCGGCCCCCTGCGCCGAAGCCCTGATGCGCTCGCGCTACTGCGCCTATGTATTGGGACTGGTCGACTATCTGGTGAACACCACGCTGCCCATTCAACAACCGGGGCTGGACCGCCAGGCCATCGGCGAATGGAGCGCGCAAAGCACCTGGCTGGGCTTGGAGGTGGAAAGCTCGGAAGTCTTTGGCGGCCAGCCCGAGCATGCCTTCGTGACCTTTACCGCGCGTTGGCACGACAGCAATGGCGAACACAGCCACCGGGAAAAGTCGTCTTTCGTACAAACCGACGGGCGCTGGTATTTCATCGACCCCACCGTGCCCCTCAAGGCCGGGCGCAATGACGCCTGCCCCTGTGGCAGCGGGCAGAAATACAAGAAGTGCTGTTCCGGCTACCTGCTCAGCTGAGATTCAGGTGAGGCTCAGATGTGAAATATCCGGCACCGTGACGACGGTTGCGGTCGACAGCTGACCCATGTCGGCACCGACCGGTGCCACGCTGAACGCCGACAGATCCAACGCCAGCGCGACCGACTCGGGCTTGGGGTCCTGCATATCGCTGCCGACCTCGGCAATGCCGAAGTCCGGCGCATCGACCTCGCTGAACGCGGCCATATAGGCATCCCGCGGCGCCACCCGGGCACCGCCCGGCACTGGAGCGAGCGCCGTCATATCGATCTCCTCGACGGCCATCTCGACCACCGTGACCAACGCCCCGGCACGCTCGAGGGTGACCCGGTACTTTTCCGCCGCCGCGGCATCGAGATTGCTCTTGAGCACTAGGCGCCGTCCGGAGAACAGCAGTTCGATGCGCTGGGCATCGGCCTGGAACAGCCGGGCCAGGTTGTTTTTGACCTGGTCGGGCGAGGCACCAGGTAGCGATTCGCCACTAAAGACAATCTCGTAAAGCATCATGATCACACTCCTGTGCGCCGACCTGATCCGTTGCGCGAATGCTCGGCAGTATCACCCAGCGGATTTACCGCCACAACCATGAGCTTTTTCTGCCACAGGCTTGCTATGCTGGGGCTTCGGCGGGAGGAACCCCATGCACTCACGGACACTTGGTACGCTCGGCCTGCTCATGTTGCTGACGCTTTCCGGCTGCGCGTCCTGGTTCGATGGCGGTACCCGCGAGCCCGAGGTTCGCCTGGTGCGGGTCGAACTGATCAAGGCGCGCCTGGTGCAACAGAAATTCCGCCTGCACTTTCGCATCGACAACCCCAGCGACGACAGCCTGACCGTGCGCAGCCTGCATTATCGTCTCTACCTCGACGGCTGGCTGCTGAGCGAAGGCGAGTCCGACAACGGCTGGTTCACCGTGGAAGCCAACAGTCACGCTTCCCTGGTGGTTCCGGTCAGGACCAACCTCTGGGAACACCTGCGCGACCTGACCAAACGCCTGAAACATCCCCATAATCCGATCCCCTACCGACTGGAGGGCGAACTGGAAACCGGACTATTCCTCAGCCATGACGTGCACCTGGAGCGTAAAGGCGAGATAATTCCCGCCGAAATTATTCCGGAGTGACACCAGCATGACCCAGCAACCCCACGTGCACGGCCCTGATTGCAACCACGATCACGAGCATGAGCAGCACGATCACGACCATGGCCATGTCCACGGCCCGAACTGCGGTCACGCTCACCAGGAGCCGGTACGCAACGCGCTGAAGGACGTGGGTCGCAACGATCCGTGCCCGTGCGGCAGCAGCAAGAAATTCAAGAAGTGCCACGGGGCCTGAGGCTTTCTGCCAGTAACGCACGCCTGTAGGTACGCATTGAGGCCATTTCAATGCAAAAAAAATCCCCGACCAGATCGGGGATTTTTTATTGGCCAGGTGCGGGACCCGCGCTACTGGAACAGCGCCTCGCTGGACAGGCCATTCTTCTCGAGGATCTCGCGCAGGCGCTTGAGCCCCTCGACCTGGATCTGCCGAACGCGCTCGCGGGTCAGGCCGATCTCCAGACCGACATCCTCCAGGGTACTGCTCTCATGCCCGCGCAGGCCAAAGCGCCGTACGACCACCTCACGCTGCTTGTCGGTCAATTCCGACAACCACTGGTCGATGCTCTGGGACAGATCGTCGTCCTGAAGCAGCTCGCAGGGATCGGTAGGCCGGTCATCGGTGAGGGTATCGAGCAGCGTCTTGTCGGAGTCCGGCCCCAGGGACACATCCACCGAAGACACCCGCTCATTCAGGCCGAGCATGCGCTTGACCTCACCCACCGGTTTTTCCAGCAGGTTGGCGATTTCTTCCGGGGAAGGCTCATGATCGAGTTTCTGGGTCAGCTCCCGGGCCGCCCGCAGATAGACGTTCAGCTCCTTGACCACGTGAATCGGCAGGCGAATGGTCCGGGTCTGATTCATGATCGCCCGTTCAATCGTCTGGCGTATCCACCAGGTGGCATAGGTTGAGAAGCGAAAGCCACGTTCCGGGTCGAACTTCTCCACCGCCCGGATCAAGCCGAGGTTACCCTCTTCGATCAGGTCCAGCAGGGAAAGGCCGCGGTTGACGTATCGTCGGGCGATTTTCACCACCAGGCGCAGGTTGCTTTCGATCATGCGCTTGCGGCCCGCGGGATCGCCACTTTGCGACAGGCGCGCAAAATGAACTTCTTCTTCCGGGGACAACAAGGGGGAAAAACCGATTTCATTGAGATACAACTGGGTCGCATCCAGCGCCCGCGTGTAGTCAATGTACTTGTGCTGCTTGAGCGCGGCAGCATTTTTGGTCTTGGCACGAACTGGGGGTGGAGAACTGTCGTCCTCCGGCATCATATCCATGACGATGTCGGAGTCCATAAGGAGCACCTCATCATCGATGTCAAACCCCGGCGCTTCTTTACTGAGAGCCATTGTTATAGTCCTTTGGTGAGTTCGACCTCAAGCTCGAGCGGCGCCTTTATCCTTGGCAACGCTGGAACCTGTTCCCACTACAGTCAGGAGAACAGGCTGGAAAACGGATCAACGACGTGGCAGGAATTGCAGTGGGTCTACGGGTTTCCCCTGGCGGCGAATCTCAAAATGCAGTTTCACCCGGTCCGTACCAGTTGATCCCATTTCGGCAATTGTCTGTCCGACCTTGACCTGCTGACCCTCCCGAACCAACAGCCTACGGTTGTGACCGTAAGCACTGACGTAGGTATCACTGTGTTTGATGATGACCAGCTCGCCGTAGCCCCGCAACCCACTCCCGGCGTAAACCACTGACCCATCAGATGCAGCTAAAACAGGCTGTCCCAAATCTCCGGCGATATCAATACCTTTATTCAAACTACCGTTTGAAGAGAATTTTCCAATCAGAATCCCGTTCGAAGGCCATGCCCAACCCTTCGGCGCGGGACCGGCCGGCGGCATCGGCGCCGCCGCCGCAGGCGTCTGGGCCGCGGCTTGCGAGGTGGTTGTGGTGCCAGACGCGGCGTTGGCCGGATGCCGGGTGATGGTGAACTTGCTCGAAGGCGAGGCCGTCGACGACGTCGAGGCGACAGCGGTCGGCGTTGAATTTGAACGGCTGTCGAAGCGAATCGCCTGACCGACGTGAATGGTGTAAGGCTCGGGAATATTGTTGCGCGCGGCCAGGGCTTTCCAGTCCCAACCGTAGCGAAAGGCGATCGAAAACAGGGTATCGCCACGGGCGACCACATGCTGACCGGTGGTGGTCATCGGTTTCTGTGGCGTCGCGCTGGCGGCTGTCGTTGTAGCGTTGCCGTTACGATCAACGACGCGCACGCCGTTCTTTGGAGCACTGGAGCAACCAGCCAGTAAAGCACTGAGGGCAAGGCCGATCATCAGGCGCTGAACGCTTGCTTTACCCATACGCTGCCGAATGACTGTGAGACTCACCCGCCGCTCCCTTTGTGGTGGCTGAAATAAGAGTGCCTGTACAGGCGATAATGTGACGTAAGTATAACTGGCTGTTGGAATTTCACTGACAACAAAGCCAAGTCGAAAAAACCGACACATTTTAAACATGGGTGCCGTACCAGTCCCGCTCTAAGACCTACGACCTTAAACAGAATTCATTGCCGTTCAACAAATGTTCAGGCCAACGGTCCGTTAAGCAGCGGAACGAAACGTACCGCGCCTAATACATGACGGGAAAAACCCTGTTCTTCGCGCACGATCAGCATCAACTGCTGGACTTCACCGGCACCCACCGGAATCACCAGGCGACCGCCCGGGGCCAATTGATCGAGCAAGGCCTGGGGTACATCCGTGGCGACGGCGGTGACAATAATACCGTTGTACGGCGCCAGTGCCGGCCAGCCTTCCCAGCCGTCGCCCCAGCGGAACACCACGTTGCGCAGGTTGAGCTCAACCAGACGCTCCTTGGCGCGGTCCTGCAGGACCTTGATCCGCTCCACCGAGAACACCCGCTCCACCAGCTGCGACAGCACCGCCGTCTGGTAGCCGGAACCGGTACCGATCTCCATGACCTTGTCCAGCGGCCCGGCCTCCAGCAGCAGCTCGCTCATGCGCGCCACCATATAAGGCTGGGAAATGGTCTGGTTGTGGCCGATCGGCAGCGCCGTATCTTCGTAGGCACGATGGGCCAGCGCCTCGTCGACAAACAGATGACGCGGCGTGCGGCGGATCACTTCCAGCACCTGGGCGTTGGTCACGCCCTCTTCATAGAGTCGCTGAATCAAACGTTCGCGGGTTCGCTGGGAGGTCATGCCGATACCGCGGCGCATCAGTTCGTCTTGCTCACGGGTCATCAAGCAAGCCCCTCCAACCAACCGCCCAGCGACTGGAAGGCATCATTGAAGGTGCGATCCAGTTGCAGCGGCGTCACCGAGACAAACCCTTGCATCACGGCATGGAAGTCCGTCCCCGGGCCACCGTCTTCGGCATCTCCAGCGGCGGCGATCCAGTAACCGGCCTTGCCCCGTGGGTCTACCACCCGCGTCGGCGCCGCGGCCCGGGCACGATGGCCCAGGCGCGTGAGCTGGATACCGCGAATGCGCTCCAGGGGCAGGTTGGGAATATTCACGTTGAGCACCGTCCGTGGTGGTAGAGCCAGCCCTTCATGGGCCTGCACCAGCAGACGAGCGAAATGCGCTGCGGTGGCCAGGTTGTCGACCTGGCGCGAGGCCAGCGAGAAGGCGAACGAGGTACGCCCGAGGAAGCGCCCTTCGAGGGCCGCCGCCACCGTACCGGAATACAGCACGTCATCCCCGAGGTTGGCCCCCAGGTTGATACCGGACACCACCATGTCCTGCTCCTGCGCCAACAGGGCATTGAGTCCCAGGTGCACGCAGTCGGTGGGTGTGCCGTTGAGGCTGATAAAGCCGTTGGGCAATGTATGCGGGTGTAGCGGGCGATCCAGGGTCAGCGAGCTGCTGGCGCCACTTTTGTCCTGGTCAGGGGCAATCACCGTGCACTCGGCATA
>Ga0209888_1000612_pt1 | contig 16204 bp, 8 predicted proteins | sample OrgsoiDNA_201059_FD_185807 | JGI IMG/M metagenome (GOLD analysis project Ga0209888, IMG submission 185807) | Permafrost soil microbial communities from the Arctic, to analyse light accelerated degradation of dissolved organic matter (DOM) -... | ecosystem: Environmental > Terrestrial > Soil >...
GCCGTCATGGCCGTGCCGTCCGCCATCATCAGGTCGATACGCCCGGCAATCAGGTCGGCGTTGGCCGAGTCCTGGGTGTCGTAGTACTTCACGTCGGCGATCTTCTCGTAGTAGGCCTTCAGGTAGCTGGCACTCACGGTGGAGTTCTGCACACCGATGATCTTGCCCTTGAGGTCATCCGGGTACTTCTTCACCGACGCGCCCTTGGGCCCGACAATCGCGATCACCGAATCGTAGTAGGCCTTGCTGAAGGCGATCTGTTTTTCCCGCTCCTCGGTCACCGACATGGAGGAGAAAATCACGTCGATCTTCTTCGCCAGCAGCGACGGGATGATCCCGTCCCAGGCCACTTCCTTGATCTCGCACTCGGCTTTCATTTCACTGCACAGCTTGTGGATCAGGTCGACTTCAAACCCCTTCCACTCACCGTTGGGTTGCTTCTCGGTGTACGGCGGATAGGGTTCGGCCGCGACCGCGAAGCGGATGGGCGCGGCCTGTGCCGCACTCATGCCGGCCAGCAGGACACAGGCCACGCCCGTCAACCAGTTTGCCAAACGTCGATTTCCCATGATGTTGTCCCGTCTTTTTATGTTGCGTTAGCGAGTCTGATGAGCGTTGACGAATTGTCGGCAACGTTCGCTGCGTGGGTGTACGAACACTTCATCCGGCGAACCGGTTTCCTCGATCAGCCCTTGATGCAGAAAGGCCACCTTGGAAGAGACATCGCGTGCAAAGGCCATCTCATGGGTCACCAGGATCATGGTCCGGCCTTCTTCGGCGAGGGAGCGGATCACCCGCAGCACTTCCCCGACCAGTTCCGGGTCGAGTGCCGAGGTGGGTTCATCGAACAGCATGACCTTGGGCCGCATGGCCAGGGCCCGGGCGATGGCCACCCGTTGTTGCTGTCCCCCGGAGAGAAACGCCGGGTACTCGTTGCGCTTGGCCGCGAGGCCCACGCGCTCAAGCAAGGCTTCGGCCCGTTCAATGGCCTCGGCCCGGCTCTCACGCAGGACCTGGGTCGGCGCTTCGATGAGGTTTTCCAGCACCGTGCGATGGGGCCAGAGGTTGAAGTTCTGGAACACCATGCCCAGGCTGGAACGAATGCGTACCAGCTGCTTGGCATCGGCCACCAGCGGCGCACCGGGGCGGTCGAAGTTCAGGTGGATGCTTTCACCGTCCACCAGGATGCGCCCCTGGTCCGGCACTTCGAGCATGTTGATGCAGCGCAGCAAGGTGCTCTTGCCCGAGCCGCTGGCGCCGATCAGCGAGATCACCTCGCCCTCGCGGGCCGTCAGGGACACACCCTTGAGCACCTCGATATTGCCGAAGCGTTTGTGCAGGCGGTCGACCTCGATCATGGTCTTGGTCGCGGCGGGTTCGGCAACGCTTTCAACCGTCACGCCATTGATCACTGGCCGCGGGGGCTCGCCCTTGAGCACCCGGACAAACTCGCGGATACGCTGGCAGGCCTGGGCCAGGCGTTCTTCACCGAGGGTGAAGGAGATCCGCACAAAGCCTTGCGCCGGTTCACCGAAAGCCGCCGCATCGAGCACCGAGACTCCGGCTTCGCGAAACAGCCGCCAGGCAAATTCCAGGGAGGTCAGCCCGGTCTCGCGCACGTCCACCAGCACGAACATGCCGGCATCCGGTTTGCGCACGCTAATGCCTGGGCAATCGGACAAACCCTGCACCACCAGGTCACGGCGGCGTCGATAGATCTCGCTCATCCCATGGGTCACTTCGTCATGGGCCAGCACCGCCTTGAGCGCGGCCTCCATGACAAACCCCGGCAGGCCGTAGAGCATGCTCAACACCAGGTTTTCGGCATGGGCGACCAGGACCGGGTCAGCGATGATCCAGCCGATCCGCCAGCCGGTCATGGCGTGGGACTTGGACAGGCTGCCGACGGTCACGCAGCGCTCGGCCATACCCGGCAGCGCCGCCAGGCTGACATGCTCGCGCTCGAACGCCAGGCTTTCATAGACCTCGTCGACCACTACCCAGAGATCATGGGCGATGGCCAGGTCAGCGATGCCTTGCAGCTCTTCGCGGCTGAGCACCACGCCGGTGGGGTTGTTCGGGTTGGAGAAAAAGATCGCCCGGGTGCGTGGCGTGATGGCCTTGGCCAACCGCACGGCATCAAGGCGAAAACCGGCGTCCGCCGCGCACGGCACTCGTACCAGAGTCGCGCCGGAGGCCTTGAGGGTGGCCTCGTAGGTCACATACATCGGGTCCAGGGCAATCACCTCGTCACCGGCACTGAGCAGGCACAGCGAGGTGATGAACAAGGCGTTCTGCGCGCCAGCCACGGTGATCACGTGTTCGGCTTGCAGCGGGCGTTCCAGGCGCTGGCTGTAGCGCGCGGCGATGGCTTCGCGCAGGGCCAGGCGGCCGGCGATTTCAGTGTAGTGGGTGTCGCCTTCGCGAAGCGCCTGGATGGCCGCTTCGGTAATGAAATCGGGGGTGGGGAAATCCGGATCGCCGACGCTGAGGATGATCACATCCTCACCACGGCGCTGGGCTTCGAACGCCGCGTGATGAATGTCCCAGGCGGCCACACCGTCACCCGAGATCCGCTCAACAAAAGGTGAAAACCGCATGCCAGTGCCTCGTTCGAATGTGAAGAAACGCAAGCCCGCAACCCGCCGGGATGGAGCCAACATAGTCGAAGCTGAACAGTCGTTCAATAGGAAAAATCGGTCCGCTTCGCGTTCAGCGCAAACAGGTCGTTTTCACGACAGTCGCGCCGTTTTTCAGCACTGGATCGCTTTGGTTTCGACGAATTCCGCCAGGCCTTCCTCGCCCCATTCGCGACCGTTGCCCGATTGCTTGTAGCCACCGAACGGAGCGCGGTAGTTGAAGGCCGCGCCGTTGACGAAGCACTGGCCGGCGCGCAATCCGCGCGCCAGTTCCAGGGCCCGGGCCGGAGTGCCGGCCCAGACCGCACTGGACAGGCCGAAGGGCGACTCATTGGCCAGGCGCACGGCCTGTTCTTCGTCCTCATAGGGCACCAGACAGAGCACCGGGCCGAAGATCTCTTCCTGGGCGATACGCATGCTGTTATCGACGTCGGCAAACAGCGTGGGCCGTACGTAGAAACCGCGTTCCAGTCCGCTCGGCAAGGCGGCACCGCCACTCAACAGCCGGGCGCCCTCCTGCTGGCCGACCCGGATGTAATCGAGCACGGTACGGCGCTGGGACGCCGAACACATGGGCCCGAGAAAACTCTGCGGGTCCAGGGGATCGCCGACCTTGAGACTCTCGCTTTCGGCCCGCGCCAACTCCAGCGCCTCGGCGTAGCGGCTACGGGGAATCAGCATGCGGGTCAAGGCGGTGCAGGTCTGGCCGGAGTTGATCATCACGTCCTGCACACCATGGCGCACGGCGGCGCCGAGATCGGCGTCGGCGGTGATCAGAAAGGGCGACTTGCCGCCCAGCTCCAGGCACACCCGCTTGACCGTCGGGGCGGCGGCCATTGATACCCGTATGCCTGCGGCGGTCGAGCCGGTAAACGAAACCATGTCCACGTCCGGGTGCCGGGCCAGGGCTTCACCGACCTTGGCGCCGGGGCCGCTGACCAGGTTGAAGACCCCGGCCGGCAGGCCGATGGCGTCGATCATTTCGGCCAGCAGGAAGGCATGCAACGGGGTTTCCTGGCTCGGCTTGACCACCACCGTGCAGCCTGCCGCAAGCGCCGGTGCAAGCTTGCCGATCAGTTGATGCAGCGGGTAATTCCACGGGTTGATAAAGGCGCAGACACCCACCGCCTCGCGGATCACCAGGGAGTTGCCGACTTCCCGTTGTTGCTCCATCAGCGCGGCGATTTCGGCGTAGCTGAGCAAGCCTTCCAGCGGGCCGTCGACCTGGACCGACTGGCACCATTGCACCGGCATGCCCAGTTCGGCGGTGATCAGCGCGGCCATTTCCCCGGCGCGGGCCTTGAGTTGCCGGCCCAGGGCGAGGATGTAATCGGCGCGTATGCTGGCCGGGGTTCGCGACCAGTTGGAGAAGGCCCGGCGCGCGGCGGTGACGGCGCGTTCGACGTCACGTTCATCGCCAAGGGGGACTTGTCCGGTGACGGTTTCGGTGGCCGGGTTGATGACCTCGGCGACGCCGCTGCCATGGGGGACGACCCAGTCGCCGTTGATATACAGATGGGTGTAGGTGGTCATTTTTATTGTTTTCCATCATCGGAGGGAGGACGTGGTTTACCGGTGGAGTTTCGGCAACCTTGAGGGCCCCTTCGCGGGCAAGCCCTGCTCCTACAGTACGGAGTCAATCCCAGATCATATGAACAACCGAAACCTGTAGGAGCAGGGCTTGTCGGGTCGCCGCATCGCCGCGAAGGCGTCAGCACAGACGCAACAGTTTCACCGGGCGCACGCGTGCTTCAGCTCAATCAGCGTCACCCCGGCATGGCCAAAGCCCGTCCGCAGATCGCGCTCCAGCTCATCCAGGCTCTGCGGTTCACACACACGGCAACCGAACGCCCGGGCCAGCAGGGCGAAATCCGGGTTGCGCGGCAATACCCCCACCGGCTCGATATCCAGGCTGAGCATGTCGTCACGGATCTGCCCAAGGGCGTCGTTGTTCCACAGCACCACCACCAGCGGGCTGTCCAATTCCTCGACAGCCGTCGCCAGCTCCTGGACCGTGTAGAGAAAACCGCCGTCCCCCACCAGCACCAGACCAGGACGCTGCGGTGCACCGAACTTGGCTCCGATCCCCGCCGGCAAGCCGTAACCCAGGGTGCCGTAGCCGGTGGGATGCAACCAACTGCGCGGGGCCCGGCTGGCAAAGGCATAGTTGCCCGTGTACGCCAACTGGGTCATGTCGCTGCTGATAACGGTGTCAGCCGGCATCGCCGCCGCTATGCGGTCGAGAATCTGCTGATGGATCGTCTGCAACGGACCGTGGCCAGCGCGCACAGCCACCCGCAATGCCGCCACTGCCTTGACCGCTTCCAGGGAATCCCGGGGCTGCGCCGGCAGGCGCTCCAGTAGATCAGCGAGGGTCTGCTGTGCATCCCCCCGCAACGCCACGGCACAGGGATAGAAATCGTTGAACTTGCGCGAGTCGATATCGACCCGGATCACTTCGCCGGTCAACGGCAGGCGTTCACGCCAGTAATCGGTATCGGCCATTTCAGTGCCGACCGCGAGCACCACATCAGCTTGCGTGATCAGTGCCCAGCCGGGCTCGACGCACAGGCTCGAACCAGCATTCAATGGCGCATCCGGCGCCAGCAAGCCTTTACCGGCAACACTGGTGAACAGCGGCGCGGCCAGGCGTTCGCTCAAGGCCTGCAACTCGACCCCGGCGGCCAACGCCCCGCCACCGGCGATAATCATCGGGCGCTTGGCCTGCTGCAGCCGTCGGGCCGCCTCTTCCAGGGCCTGCACACTCGGCAGCCCACGTCCGGGACGGCGCACCACCTCACCACTCCAGTCACGGCTGATCGGCCCGGCCAGCACATCCAGCGGCACCGAAATATGTACCGGCCGTGGCCGCTCGCTGTCGAACACGGCAAAGGCACGGGCGATCAGTTCCGGCAGGTCGTCGGTGCTCAGGGCCACCGCCGAAAACGCCGTGATAGGCGCGGTGATCGCCCGCTGGTCCTGGGTCTCGTGCAGGCAACCCCACCCCTTCCCCAGGCTGGCGGTGTGGTTGACGCTGGAAATCACCAGCAAGGGAATCGAATCGGCGTAGGCCTGGCCGATGGCGGTCGCGGCGTTGGTCACGCCGGGGCCGGTGATGATGAAGCAGACGCCGGGTTTGCCGCTGACCCGGGCATAACCGTCGGCCATGAAGCCCGCACCCTGCTCATGGCGGGTCAACACATGGCGGATGCCGCTGCCGGGCAGGCCGCGATACAACTCCAGGGTGTGCACGCCGGGAATACCGAACACCGTGTCGACACCGTAATGGGCCAGCAGGCGCACCAGGGCCTGGCCGCCGGTGAGCGTGGAGGAAGAAGCGTGCAGGGTCGATTGGGAGCTCATGCTAGCCCTCGTCTTGTTGTTATGGAGTGGTAGGGGACCGCCCGACGATATTAAACACTTGTTCAATAGCGTGGCAATCCTTTCGAGAGCTCCCCGAAAATCCCATAAAATCCACCCAACTTATTGTTTTAAAAAACAATAAATCTATCTCTAGCCTCTCTCGACACCGACCTGTTACATCTTTGAACATCCCTGTCCTCAGCATTAATTACCACCCCCCGCCTTTGGCTTGCGCGTTGAATAACGGCCATCACGCAACGACAAGGATGCTCAGCATGACCCCTCCCATCACCTCGACCGATCCCCCCGCAAGCACCGCCGCGCCGGTTTCACTGGAGCACGCCATCAAGCATTTCCTCAGCGACCTGCCCGCCGAAACGTCCCGGCGCATTCGCCTGGCCAGCGGTATCGACAGCCCCGCCTTGCGCGCCACCTACGCCGAATCCCGACAAATACCGGCGCTGCTGCTCGACACTCGCGCACGCTTCGAGCTGGAGCAGGAGATACAGGCCTTTATCGACGGGCTGAGCCATGACGCCCCCCTCTCCGTGGTGACGCCCCTGTATTGGCAGTTGCAACTGGTCAGCCTGGAACTGATCTGGCCAACGACGAGTGTGCTGCAGGTGTACGACCTCCCCGGGGATTCGGCGGCCGCCGAGTACGGCCCCGACCTGTCACCCAGCCTGCCGAGGGTGCGGGTCAGCCGGGGCCGGGTGCTCGATGGCACAGTGTGGAGCAGCGTCCTGCAACACATGAGCCCGGCACAGAGGGCGTCACTGCTGGGCGCGCAGTACGCGACCCTCGAGACTCAGTTATCGGCGCTCAAGCGCAAGGCCGCCCCTCTACTGTCCTCTCGCCGAGGGGAACTGTTCGACAACCTCCATGGCTTCAGGCAGCAATCCCGTGATCCGCTGGTGAATCTGTTGCGTAGCCGAATCCCCCGGCTTTCCCAGTCGGCAGCCCACGAACTGCTCGCCAACTCGAGCGAGCATGACCTTCAGTCGCTGAAACTGTCCGAGGGCGAACTGAGCGAGCGACAGATGCTCGACGCCCATTGGTACTTGCAGGAGGAGCGCCTGAGCCAGGCCTATGAAGGTCTCTTTCTACCGAGCCGACAGCACAACGACGACACTCACCGGCTGCTGCTGCACACCCTGGCCACCTTGCCGAACTGGCCGCCGAGCGGTGTGCGACTGGAACTGCGCGACCAGACGCCGGACGGTTCCTTGCTTGCCTGCGTCGGCGATCCACAGGCACAACAGATCCACCTCATCCTGCGCCGCAATGGCGGCTTCACCCTGCATGCCGCCGAAGGTCCGGTGCAAGCACCCAAGCCCGACCTGCCTGCGGTCCTGGCGACCCTGCCCACCCCCCTGCGCAACCGACTCGGCCTGACGGACCACCAGGCCATCCAGCGCCTGCTACGCCAACACCCTCCTCTTTCACGCGCCCATCTACGCGCCTTGCTAGGACTCTCCCCCATGGAACCTTCACAGCGTCTTTCCAATGGCAACGGCTACCAGCAGGATCCACCCACCGGCTTCGCCGCCCCCGACCAACTCGCCCAAAGCCAGCGGAAAGCCTTCGATGCCCTGGCCGCCACCAATGAGCGCACCCTGTTGCTGGCGCGCCAGCAGCCCAATTTCCGCTGGTTCGCCGCCCTGCTCCTGGGCCGGCAACTGGCGCGTGACTTCCCCCAGGCGGCCTCGAAAGATCCCGATGGGATCTTCCTCAACACCTATGAGGAAACCCTGTACTGGCCCCTGTCGGACACCGGCGAGCGCGGCGAGCAGGTCCGCTATCGTGCTGTCAGGCAGTCGCACACGCTGACGGAGGTGTTTACCCGGCACCTGGCCGGCGATGTCCAGACCTTCGACCCGGCCACGAGCGGCTTCTACGCCAACGCAACCGACGCCTACGACGCACAGCAACTGAGCGGCCTGGACATCGGACGCTTCGGCAAAACCCTGGAGGATGCGGGCCTTGGCTTCGACACGCGCTTCAGTGAAAACGTCGACAGCTTCTGGACCAGCGCCGCGCCGCTGTTGCGGGAAAACCTGCAGACCCAGATTCGCCTGGAAGCGCAGTTACGCGAACTGGATCTGAACCTGGATAAAAGCAACCGCGAGGACCTGGAGCGGGTCCTGGACCACCCATGAACAACGCCTGAAAAAATTTCCCTTGGGCGGGCCGGTCCATGTCTATCGGATCGCCTTGCAACCGCAGGGCCTGATTCTGCAAGGCTGCCTGGTCATCACCCGCAGTCCCGATGAGGATGCTTACAAACTGCCGGCGTTGCTCTATCAGATCGGCCGTGGCCTGGAGCAATTCGCTTCGTTACAGGCACTGCGGAAGAACCTGACCCAGCGCCTCGATGACCCGGTCGAGCGCGAATCGTTGCTCGATCTACTGCCACAGCGACAGCGCACCTGGAGTCCCGCGAGCGCGCCCGATCGCAGCGCACCGTTCAGCTACCGACTCGAAGAAGGCGACCCCTTCCAGCTCCTGGTGGACGGGCTGCTCGCCAAGCAGAAAGCCGATTTCAGCGACACCTGGCGCTTCGCCAAAGGTGCTCCGGGTCTGCACAGTGACGTCGCCGAGTTCGCCCGGCAACTGGACGGATCGATCAGCCTGGCCAGGCTGTTGGATATCGTCCCGGTCCTCAGGCGGCGCAATCGCGACCTGATGTTCAGCGACCTGTTGAGCCGCCTCAACAGCATCAGCCCGGACGAACAGACCCAGCTCGTCACCTTGTGGCGGCCGACCCTGGAAGCCAACCCGGCCCCTGCTTCGCTCAGCGACTTGCCGGTCTTGAAGGCCTACGCAGCCGATCTGCTGAAGACGCACCTGCAACAGCACTATCCGCAGATCCTGACCCACCCTGACAGTATCGTGGTGCATGTCACTCGCACCACCCATCACCTGAGCCCGGCCTGGCAAAGCCAGCCGCCGGTCGACAGGGTACGCACACCCCGCAGTCTCTCGCTGACAGCCCTGGCACTGGAGAACATCAAGGACGTACGCCTGGGCGAAACGGTCAGTTACAAGGCCGAAATCAGCAGCCCGACAGCGCCCACACTCACCCTGACGAACAAGCAGGTGCGGGCTATCGTCACCGCCGTGGACGCGCCTGGCCAATATAAGACGCTGCTTGAGGAAAAACTGCTGGGCCCGGATCAAGCGTCGCTGCGCGCGACCTGGCTCGAGGGGCAACGTGCACGGATGAAGCTGCAGGCCTATGTCGCACGTCTGAGCGGAGATTTTCTCGACGCCAAGGACAGTGGCCTGGAACGTGGCTACAGGCGCATCGAACATCTGCTCAAGTACCCGTCGGCACAGCGCCGCCCGCTGCTGGACGGCTACAGGGTCCACGCCAACTACCTGATGCTCGGCGGCACGGACCCGACACGCAACGGCATGAGTATCGACGAGGTGCTGGTCATCAGCACCGACGCTCCCGGCAGCACCCTGCTGCTCTACACGCCGCAAGGCCCCGACGGGAAAGCCTGGCGCGAGCTGGCGAATGCAGAGGCGATCAAAACGTTGCTGCACCGGCAAGACTGGAAGAACTACTGCATCTCACGGGCTGCGCGGAACGAACAGTGGGATCCGGCCCAGTTGTTCGCGCGTCAATTTCCGCTGGTCCGCTACTTTCCCATCGAAGGCGACCTGTTCACCACGCTGTACGAGGCCAGGGCCTGGCATCTGATCAACAGCGTGGAATACTTCGCGGCCAGCAACCAACGGGTGGGCCGTGACACGCTCTGGTACTGGATCAACGCGGGCTTGCGCTTCGCCCTGGAGGTCATCCTCGGCGGCGCCTCCTTGCACCTCAGCCTGCCGGTCTACCTGTTGCGTGGCCTGTACGGCCTGGCCAACTTCGGTCAGGCACTTGCCCTGGGGCATCATCGGGAAGCCGAGGAGGCTCTGATCCAGACGCTCCTTGACGCCGTGGCGCCCTTCCCGCTGCAACTGATCAAACCCGCGTTGCGGCAGATACGGCCGCTTCCCGGCGCGAAGACTTCCCGTCTGGTCAGGACCAGCCGGGTCAGCCTGGACGGCAGCCGGCAATCGCTGCTGACCGCGGAGCCTTCGACGGCCACGTCCCTCAGGTCCCTGGCCGCGGACCTCAAGGATTATGAAATCCACACACCACCGGAACTGAACTATAGCCGCGACGGACTGTTCGTCGACCGCACGGCACGCCAGGACCAGTACGTGAAACTGGAAGGCAAGTGGTACCGCACCGGCTCCCGGGGTGGCAAGCGCTACGTGCTCAAGGAACGCCACTGGGCGGAAGACATTGAGCTCGTCAAGGTCGGCAGCCATTGGCAGGCCTTGCCCAGGGCTCGCGCGCTGGGCGGCGCGCCCGAGAAGGTCGGCACCGCACGTTATGAGATCCCGGCCGCCCACCGGGGCCCGCTTGACGAGATCATTCGCACGACCAGCTCCAGGCTTGACCCCGCCTGGGTTGTTCCAAGTGCTACCGCACTGGAGCGCCAGGCCGCCGCGCAAGTGCACTCAATCTCGCAACGCTTGCTTGAAGACGCACACAGTTTCTTCGCCGAACGACCGCTCCCCGTGGCCAGGACACTGGCGCCCGACCTGCTGGACGCCGGGCTGGCGACACAACTGATGGAGCGTGGCTACCGCACCGGGAACGGTATCGTCCTCAGCGCCGCCTACCGGGGAAGGGGTGGCCGCAAGTTCCTGATCGACAACATGGAGTCGATCGCCACGGAACACCAGGTCAAGACCCTGTACATGGAAAACCTCCTGACGGACTTCGACCAGGTTCACCTCAATGACTTCCATCGTACCGGCGTCATGTCCCAACGCCTGAGGGACGTACTGAGACGGCAGGATGCCAATCAGAGAATCGACTCGAACGGCCCGCACTCACTATATGAGGTGATTCAACTCGCACAGAGGCATGGCATTCGCGTCCAGGCGCTCGACTGTGGTACGACATACCGCCAGGGCATCGGCAGCTACACCCCGGATCGGGCCAAAGCCCTGAAGTACTATGGCCGCCAAGTCATCATCACCGACCAACTGCAACAGGGCCCGCATCGCTGGATTGCCCTGACCCAGGATTCACACGCCAGCGCCCTGCGCGGCGAGCCGGGCCTGGCCGACCTGTTGGGGGCCGTCAACCTGCGCACCGTCGATATCGGCGGGCAACCCTTGCCGTTGCGTGTCCTGCGTGATCCGGGAGAGTTCACTCAAGGTAAATACTCTCAGGATATTCAGCCAGTACAAGCCGATGCGAAGCTGGAAGTGAACGTGTCGTCCCTGGCTCTGCCCCAGCTACCGAAGCCTCACAGGGGGCTGCTGATCCTGCCCGGGGATTTCCTGATCGAACAAAGCGCCAATCAGTACACAATCGTCTATCGGCCGATCGACCCCCACAACCCTGGCCGCCTGCTGGCCGCGATGGAGCAGCCGGTGATTCGAAGCCAACTGATCGATGGTGCAGGGAATCCCTACGATGTGTTTCATATCGAGGGCCCGATGAACCTCAGAATCCATGGCGTCAAATACAGGAGCATCGACGACCTGATCTGGGTACTCAAGCATGCCGATATGCGCCAAGTGGCCGAACTCAGCACGGTCACCTACCTGCGCCAACCCAGGCTCGACACCCATCCGAAACTCAATCGCGCGGGCATGTTCACTATCGAAACGGCCCCGCAAGGGCCTGTGATCATCAATCGGTCCAAGGACCGATCCCTGGTCACGACGCTTATCCGAACCGACAGGGACACTGGCAAGTTCTATATCGTTCATCCGCGCTGGGGATTCAGTGAAGCGCGGCTGTTCGCCAGCATCGACGACCTGACCAAGGCAGTGATCAGGGAGGTGGGGCTGGTGCGCCTGGTCGAACGTACCAATCTCTGATCCATCCACTGCTGATTCAAGCCGCCCGGGAGGTCCGCGCGGTGAACAGATAGCCCGCCCCATGGATGGTCATGATCAGTTCCGGCGCGGCCGGGTCGTCATGGAGCTTGCGCCGCAGGCGCCCGACCAGGACATCGATGGAGCGGTCGCTGGGCAGCCATTCGCGGTTGCGCAATTGCTCCATCAACTGGTCGCGGCTCAGCGTGTGGCCAGTGTTGCGCATAAACACGTTGAGCAACTGGAACTCGCCGTGGCTGAGCAGGGTTTCACTGCCGTCGCAGGCCTTCAGGCGACGGCGGTCGGCGTCCAGGGTCCAGTCGGCGAAATGCTCGAGGTGCGGGCTGGGCAGTGTCGGCGTGAGCGGTTGCAGGTGACACACCCGGCGCGTCAGGTTGCGTGCACGGGAAACCAGTTCGCGGGGATTCAGGGGCATATTCAGGTAGTCGTCGGCACCGCACTCCAGCGCGGCGATCCGTTCGGCATCGTCGTGGCGCCCGCCGATCAGGATGATCCCGACCTCCGAGCGCGCACGCCATTGGCGGGTCAGGTGCAGGCTGTCCGCGCCCGGCAACCGCACATCAAGCAATACCAGAGACACCGGAAAGCGGCTCAGACAGGCCTCGGCCTGCCCGGCCGACTCGACGCAATGGACCTCATACCCGTCCTGGGTCAGACACGCCTCCAGCTGTTCACGGATCAGCGAATCGTCCTCGACGATCAGCACGCGCGGCATCACCTTCATTACCTGGCTCCTGTTCGTGCCGCGAGCGGCCGATTCTTGGAATTATGCGAAGCGGTAGGAATTTTCGATGCACTGTAGCGCTTACTGAACACTTGATCAACAAGCTGCGAAAGGCTATTGGATGAAACGCCGATAGCCGCCCATTTGCAGGCCATCGACCCAGGCCTCACAGATCTGCACGCCCTGGGCCGGGGTGAAGGTGCTGGGGTTGAGGCCGCATTCCAGCCACAGTCCGTCGAGCAAGGCACTCAATCCGATGGCCGCCAGGCCACTGTCGAAACCGCTCCAGCCCTCTTCTTCGGCCAGCAGGGTCAGGGCCTTGCCCATGATGGTGCGGTACTCGCCATAGGAGTGATCGTGGGCGCGGTTGATCGCCTCGGCGGTTTTCACCGCGCCCCAGAACGCCAGCCAGGCTTCGAGCAGTTCGGGGTCGAGCATGCCTTCGGAAAACGACGCCTCGAAAAACGCCGACAGATGCCGGCGGGCGCCGCTACCCGCCTTCGCCACCGACTCGCGCAGCAGGCTCATGACCTGCCCGGTGATATGCAGGTAGGCATCGGCCACCAGTTCGTCCTTGCCGCTGTAGTGATGGCTGATCAAGCCCACTGAAACCCCGGCCTCGGCGCAGATCTTGCGGATCGAGGTGCCGACAAAGCCGTACTTCTTCAGGCAGCGCAAGGTCGCCGCCACCAGATTGGCCTTGCGCAATTCAGGGTCCATACGCAGAAAACGCGTTTCCTCGGCCATAGTGCTCCTGCCCTCTTCAACGTCGATGGCTGACTGTACAACGTGCGGTCAGCGGATGGGATACAGCGCCTCGTCGAACTGTGACAAGCGCGGAAAGACCAGGGGACTGTCCTGTTCGAGATTTTCCAGACGCTCATGGTAACCGACCAGGAATTGCTCGCGAGCCTCGGCACTGATATAGGGCACGTGCCAGGCCACGAAGGGCGGCAGCACGTCGAGACCGACATAGGCCAGGGTGCCGCGCAACAAGGGCCGCAGCATGTCTTCCAGCGGGCCGTGGATCGCGCCGTCGCCGAACATGTGCTCGCGGCCGCCGAGGGTAACGCTGACCAGCGCCTTTTTGCCCGCCAGGCCGCCCTGGTCGTAGAAACGTTTGCCGCCGTAGCAGACGCCGGACACCAGCACGCGGTCGATCCAGCCCTTGAGAATGGCCGGCACGGAGAACCAGTAGATCGGGAAGTTGAGAATCAGCAGATCGGCCCAGAGCAGCTTGTCCAGTTCTTCCTGGATGTCCGGCGCCAGGCTTTGGGTCTTGACGCCCAGGCGTTGCTCCAGGGCATAGACCAGGTAGTCGGGGTTGTCCCGGGCGGAGAAATCCTCGGCGCTGGCCACCGGATTCCAGTGCATGGCGTAGAGGTCGGAAACCTGGACGCTGTGGCCTTGGGCTTGCAGGGTTGTTACCGCCTGATCGCGCAGTGCGGCGGTGAAGGATTGCGGTTCGGGGTGAGCGTGGATGATCAGTACGTTCATCAAGGGTCCTTATATGATTCTGAAACGGTCAAATAACCTGTAGGAGCAGGGCTTGCCCGCGAAGCTTTTAGCGATCTTGAGGGCCTTTTCGCGGGCAAGCCCTGCTCCTACAGGTTTGGTGGTGTTCGGAAGAAGGGTGTCCGGTCAAACGGTCGCTCGTTGCTCGAGGATCCGGTCCAGCCAATCCGGGTCCATCTCCGGCTCCGAGGAAAACAGCAGGCCGGTGTAGTCGCGGTGCGGCGGAGTGAAGATCGCGTCCCGGGAGCCGGCGTCGACCACCTTGCCGCGTTGCATCACCACCACCTCATCGGCAATCGCCCGCACCGTCGCCACATCGTGGGTAATAAACAGGTAGGACACACCCAACTGCCGCTGCACCCGGTCCAGCAATTTGAGAATCCCCTCGGCCACCAATTGGTCCAACGCCGAAGTCACCTCGTCACAGATGATCAACTGCGGCTCGGCCGCCAGGGCCCGGGCGATGCAGACCCGCTGTTTCTGCCCGCCGGACAACTCCGACGGCAGCCTCTCCATGAATTTGCCCGGGTCGAGCTCGATCATCTCCAGCAACTCGGCCACCCGCTGGCGCAGCGCCTTGCCCTTGAGCCCCAGGTAGAACGCCAGCGGCCGGCCGATGATGTCGACGATGCGCTGGCGTGGATTGAGTGCCGTATCAGGGATCTGGTAGATCATCTGGATGCTGCGCAATTGCGCCTTGCTGCGGCGGCGATAGTCCGCCGGCAACACTTCGCCGTCGAACAGCACCTGCCCGCTGCTCGGTTGCAGCAGGCCGGTAATCAGTCGCGCCGTGGTGCTCTTGCCGCTGCCCGACTCACCGATCACCGCCAGGGTCTGGCCCCGATAGAGGCGCATCGAGACATCGTGCAACACCGGCTGATGGCTGTAGCTGGCCGAAGCGTTACGCACTTCAAGCAACGGCCCACCCTGCTCCGGACGGCCCTTGGGGTCGGTACGGAAACAGCGCACCGCCCATAGCGACTTGGTGTAGTCCTGGGTCGGTGCCTGGAGCATTTGTCGGGTCGCCGCCTCTTCCACCAACTTGCCATGGCGCAGCACCATGATCCGGTCGGCCATCTGCGAGACCACCGCCAGGTCGTGGGTGATATAGATCGCGGCCATACCGAAGCGCTTCACCGCATCGCGAATCGCCGCCAGCACTTCGATCTGGGTGGTGACGTCGAGGGCTGTGGTGGGTTCGTCGAAAATGATCAGGTCCGGCTGGCAGGCCATGGCCATGGCGGTCATCGCCCGTTGCAACTGACCGCCGGAAACCTGGTGCGGATAACGCTGGCCGATGCGTTCCGGATTCGGCAGGCGCAGCACCCGGTAGAGCTCCACCGCTTGGGCTTCGGCCTCGGCGCGTTTCATCCCGCCATTGATCACAGCGGTTTCCACATGCTGGTCGATCAGTCGCTGCGCCGGGTTGAACGAAGCCGCCGCACTCTGCGCCACATAGGCGATGCGCAGGCCGCGCAGTTTGCGCAAGGCCTCGGCGGAACACTGGCGCAGGTCCTGGCCGTCGAAATGAATCGAGCCGCCAGTGATCCGGCAACCGTCTCGGGTATAACCCATGGCGGCCAGGCCCAGGGTCGACTTGCCCGCACCGGACTCACCGATCAGGCCCAGCACTTCGCCCCGGGCCAAGGTCAGGTCGATGCCCTGCACCAACGGATGCCAGGCATCGTCGTAGTGCCCTTCGATCTGCAGGTCACGGATCTGCAACAAGCTCGTATTCGCTTCGCTCATGCTCAACATTCCTTCAGCCCGCTGGAGCGATAGAGCATCCAGTCGACGACAAAATTGACCCCCACCGTGAGCAACGCCACCGCCAGTGCCGGGAGCAAGGGCGTGAGGTCGCCGAAGGTGATCAGCACCGCGTTGTCGCGCACCATGCTGCCCCAGTCGGCGGTCGGCGGCTGGATGCCCAGGCCGAGAAACGACAGCGCACTGATAAACAGGAAGACGAAGCAGAAGCGCAGGCCGAACTCGGCGATCAGCGGCGCGGCGGCGTTGGGCAGGATCTCCCGGGTCACCAGCCAGA
>Ga0209888_1000613_pt1 | contig 16196 bp, 12 predicted proteins | sample OrgsoiDNA_201059_FD_185807 | JGI IMG/M metagenome (GOLD analysis project Ga0209888, IMG submission 185807) | Permafrost soil microbial communities from the Arctic, to analyse light accelerated degradation of dissolved organic matter (DOM) -... | ecosystem: Environmental > Terrestrial > Soil >...
AAAGCCCCTCCAACACCAACCAAGCATAAGCGTCGATCGCCAGCCACAGCAAGCTGGGCTTCGGAGGCGCGGCGGGCGCGGGCGTCGCGGCGGAGGGCTGGGCATTCAATTCGGACATGGAGAAAGCAAAAAAAAGGGAAGGGAGGGCGGCGGGCCCCCTTTGCGGGAAACGGCACGATGTCGTTATTTTGGCGCAAAAACGCCGAAAAGGGAATCGTTTTTTTGCCCTCGCGCCGCGGTTCTCGGGCATCGCGTCTCACTTGCGCCCCTCGCGATCAAAGGGCTTGCCGCCGTGTGGTTCTCGCCACGGCGCCCGAACAGCCCGTGTCAGGCCCGTTTGGGAAAGCCACGGATTGCTATCAGAGAAGACCCTTGAATGGCCTCGACTATTCAGAAAAATCAACTGCCGCTCACTCGTTACAAAAATCATTGACTAAAAAATGCCCAAACCACCATACGAGCTGATTAAATCGAAAAATTGCAATTCGGGTAGGTAAGTTTTTAATAATTATCGGCAGCCATCAAAAAATCACGCGTAAAAAAAATTGAGTTGTGTTGTGATTATGATCAATTTTTTTTGGGCGCGAGTTATCGCGACATACATTTCCTCCCTACTTAAAGAGGCGGCGTCCATGACAATAGAAATGTCATATTCAAGGCCTTTGATCAACAATGTCGTGGAAATGGTTCTATTGTTAGTTATCGTGCGCCCATCACGTCTGATTTGAGTTTGGTGAGATAAATAACCATCCATATAAGATGTTTTTCCTTTCATATGATTTAAAAAAACATCCAGACATCGGAAGAATAAGTCTTCCCTGTATGCTATCATATCCTGCCTGGTCGATACATCAAGAAGGAGTGCGAGAATATTGGCAGAGTCAAAATTATCCTTGAGAGCGTCAACCAAGGTAGACGTTTTTTCACGACGCTCATCATATTCAGAAACACCATACTCTTCATCGAATATTATCGATTTCCCGTTCACGAAGCAATCTTCAAAAAAATCGTTTAGGTGATCAATTTTTCTAATTGCTGGACCGCAATCTATTTTCCTTAAAAAAGAACGAAGAGTCGCCCCTTCCATTTCTTCTATCGAACAAAACACTCCATTACTTCCTTTAGCAATTCTGTTCGCAGCATCTCGTCTTTTTCCACTCATTACAGCCACAACATTAGCACGACCAAAAGAGGTGCTTTCTAACACTTTTTGTTGATTTTTTATGAGATCAAAAGAGGAAGAAAGAATAATTTCAACAATTTTTTCGCCACTCAAAACAAGTGGCGAAAGAGAAATCATGTTTTTTTTGGTCAGTTCAATTCGCCTGTCATTAATCCATTCCCCAAGGGCTGGCTGATTTCCAAGTATCCATCGCCAAGGCTTTTCAAGAGCCCCCATGCGTGAAAACGTGGCCTCCACATCGTTCTTCCAGTCAATAGTTGGTTTTTTTGGAAAATTAAAAATAGATTGTAACGGATCACCCAAAATACGACAAGGAATAATCACCCCCATCAACAAAATGATTGCATGATGTTTTGGGGAGCAATCTTGGTACTCGTCGACATACATACCAGAATAACTGGCCCTTAGCACTGATTTAAAAAAAACAGTATTAAGCAAAATCGCGCAAGCCTCGTTAAGCCCATCCCATTCATCGCTTTTTTCGGGTCTGGCGTTTGTCCAGTGTGACGCAGCTGGATAAGCCAAGCACATGCGGAGAACCCAGCTAGAGATTGTTTCGACTTGAAAAAGAGCACTATCTACACCAAGTTTGTATATTTTTTTTCTTAGAGAATCAACACCCGAGCATGTGTGGGTCAAAATGAGTTGACGACCATTGGCGTGCTTCACCGAGGTTGCGATAAGGTGTGTTTTACCATATCCCGCCGGTGCCACTACAAAGCCAAGGCCAGATTGATTTGCCAAAACGCTAGGAAGACCATCTTCGTCAATCATTTTTTGGCCCATATCCAAATTTTGTTTAATGTTTCGAAAACTTCTGTTTTTGAAAAGGAGGAATCGTCAAAAGCTTCTTGGATAGAAAAAAACCATGTTTCTGCATCTTTGATGTCTTTAAACCATCCTTCCGATTTGGCTTTGTCGGAAATTGTTTTGCGAAGGTCCGCTGTTTCAACCCATTTCAGAGGATCCTGGACGAGGTTTTTAAATTGCATAAACCAATCCTTTCGTTTCGGATATTTGGCGAAAGCCACAAGAACGCTTTGCTGAACATACGGCCATGGAAGATCTCGAAAAACAGCTTGCTCAGTAGAAAAACCACTCCCCCAAATAAAAACCGGAGTATGATCAGAAACTTCGGCTCTTGCTTTTTCTAAAGTGAAGCGATTGTCATCTCCATCCCCAAAAACGGCAATATCGTATCCCAAATCAAAAAAAGATTTGGCGATTTTTGTTATCTGAGTATTGCCAACCGCATTCAGCAAACAAACACCGTGAAGAGCGAAAGAGTCTTCACTGTCGCCTCCCATAAAAGAGTCGTAGCCTTTCAAAAACCCGACTTCCGTTTCTCCTTCACAAACAAGTATTTTTTTTGCAAGGAAAGCATCAGCAGAACTTTTTATTTTTTTCTCAATATTGAGAGAGCCAAAATCAGGCTGACTAACATCCATTATTTGAACAATATCATCGTTTTTATGAACAATATAAAGATCCGCGGCCGATAATTCCCTAATGACAGTAGGCGAGTGTGTCGTGGAAAAATATTGACCACCGTCGTCTGTTTTTATTTCCCGAATAAGTTTTATTATACGATGAGGTTCAAGGCCGGCTTCCATATCATCAAATATTGTTATATGGTTGCGAGTGATAAATTTTTTCTGCAACCCGCACAAAATCAATCTGCGCGACCCGACACCAAGGTTCCTTAGTGGAACAAGTCCATCGTGCAAAGTTAATTGATTTGGCTTGATAGAAAAAAGGCCCATATCCAATGACATTTGATAGCTGTCAATGACAGCGGCCCCTATTTTTTTTGCAATACTCTCCGCCTCCTGAGCTGCCGCCGAACAAGCAACAAGAGTTTTTTTTGTTTCATCGATAGCATCTCGCATAGAGCGCCCTGCATCAGCAAGGAATTCTTTAAGATTCGTTTGATGAGTTAGCCTATCCATCAAAGCCCCTTCTGCCCAAGAAAAAGCATTTTCTTTCCCATCACCAAGCGCGCTTATATAAATTTTTTTGCGATCAGATACTGAAAAATTCCGAACAGCATTTCCTGATTTATAAATTTCCCATTTAGGAGCCTCATCGCCCTCCATAGAAAACCTTATTCTTAAGGCGGGTTCCAGGGGGTCGTTGAGTGCTTCATGTGCTTTTTTATGTTTTTTATCCCAACCAATTAAGTTTAGGCCATAACGATTGTCGCTGAAAAAATCATCAATAAGATCTCCGACAACCAATTCTATTACAATAGGATTATCGCGTGCCCCCTGATAAAAATCTGTGTCTTTGATCGGTGGTTCCCATCCTGGATAAAAAACGAGCGAAATAGCCTCAAGAATGCTTGTTTTGGATGCATCTCCTGGTCCCAATAGACAAAAAAAAGATCGGTCAGGGAGTGCCCATTCCAATTTTTTAACGCCTTTGTAATGCTGAATGGTTATTTTTCTAATTTTCATTGTCGGATCTCAAAAAATATTTTTCAACCTCTCCCAGCGAAAGCGATTTGTCAACGGGTTTAAGGAAAAGTTAAGCTTCTCAGCCGGGCGGTCGGTTAAATGAAAAATCATTGGCGCGCAGAACGCAAAAACATAAAGGAGTATCTGCATCGAGCAAATATCCGGTTCGCGTGAGCCATTCAATGTTCGGGGCGTCTGAGGCGATCCAACAAGACATTAGTGATCAAGGGGCCTTGCGACGTCAGCTTTTCCAGGGGACAATAGATCTCTCGCCCCAGAATCGATGAAAAAACATGCCCCAACCTCTTCGGCAACCCGCCAAAACAAAGGCCGCTTCGGCCTCCGCCGCTTTGCCCGCATGGGGATCTCGCGGCGAGCAAGAGGCCTGGGCGGCGCTTCCCGCGGCGATCGAGGCGCAACTTGCGCATGAGCGCGAGCGCGATCGAGAGTTCAGAGGCGCCTCAGACCCCGTGGCGGTCGCGCTGCCCAAGTCGCGCTTGGCCCCGCTGGCCCCGCGGGATCTTGCCACGGCGTCCGGATTGCCCCTGGAGGGGCTGTTTGGGAAAAGCCGCGGATGGCTGTCCGGCGAAGGCCCGAGCGACGCCGATTATTCAGAAAAAGCCATTGAGTCCACGCGCGTGGGCTTGGTCGTGGCGTTGGACGCCTTGCGCGTGAGCGCCCCCGAGCAGTGCCGGAAGATGCTGGCGGCCATGGACTGGCAAGACCAGTGGAGCATGGAGCGCCTGAGCCCCTTTGGCGGCATCTATCAGGAAAAAGGCTCGCACCTGGAAGACTTGGCTTTTCTGGGCAGCGACGAATTGGCGGACATGGCTTTGGAAAGCGGCGCCGCAAGGATGCAGAGAAAAACCTCCGTTTACGGAGCGGCGGACCTCGCCTGCTTGTTCGCGCGAAATGGCCGCGCGAAAGCCATGGAGACGGCGCTGTCCGCGAGTTCATTTTGGGGCCCCGCCCTGCTCAGCCCTGAATTGCAAATGCGCCCTTTTTCGACAGAAAATTCACCGCTGCTGGCTTTGGCGGGCTCTCGGCTGCCTTTGGGCGCGCAAATGCGCTGCCTGGCCCCCTTCGCGGAAAAAATCGCGGAGGGCGCGCAGAAAAACACCGCCATGATGACCATGTATGCGCTAGGGCGGCGCGAGAAATGGCGCGAGATCAATTCGCGCAGAACTTGGAAAAGCCCCAAAACCAATCTGGCTTTGGGCGTGTTGGAGGACCATCTGGGACAAACCCTCGCGCGGGCGATCCAAACTGGAAACCGCGCGTTTGTTTCTCTCAACGCCTTCATGGGCATTCCGCAAGAGATCCTCGACGGCAACGTCGAGCGAGAGACAAGCCTCGCCGACATAGCCTTCAACTCCTCGGCCATCTGGGCCCTCGATTGGCTCAAAAGCCAAGGCGTGGAGCTGGCGTCGACGCGCTCACGCGACTGGACGGAACAATGGGGACAAGCCTGGACGCGTTGGGCAGACCACATAGACTCCACCCGAGAGCGAGGTTTGCAAGCCCTGATGGAGCGAAACCCCTATTCAAAAAGCCAGGATCTGTATTCTTGGCAAAGCGAGATGAAGGCAGGCCTGGATTTGATGCAAATGGCTCGCTTTGTGTCCGAAGGAGGCCAAAAGTGGAGCCTTCCCGCGGGCTCTGAGCGACACTGGAGCCAATTGGAAGCGTTTTCCATCGCCCAACAGCGACGCGAAATCGAAATCCAAGAAGCCCAAGCGGCGCCCGCGGAAAAGAGCGAGACTCGCAAGCCAGCGCGCCCGCGTCTCTGATTTCCGCTTTTTTGCCTTTGAATGAGCCCGATCAAGCAGGCCTTGGAGCGAGTGCGTCTCGCGCGAAGCGCCGCGATCCCGGCCGAGCCCCTCAGGCCGCGCGCGAGCGCAAAATGGCGCGCGCGAGGAACGCCGCGTCATCGTTGGCGCCCGCCGACAGCGAACGCAAAACGTCTTCGTCGTTCAACGCGGGAGCCGTTTCAGGCATTTTTCGGGCCAACGCGCTCGCGCGCCCCATTCGCCACCGCGCAATGCCCCAGAACACGAGAGTCGCCAGCACGCTTCCGGCGCCCAAAAGCAAGCCGCCCCAGTGAAAGGGCTTGGGGCCTGATCCAAAAAAGGTCGCCCCGAACGCCACCGAAAACAAAATAAACGCGCCGATTGAAGGCCCCGCGAGCGAGCGCGACCAAACCAAAGAGCGTTTGGCCAACCCCAATTCGAGCAAAGCCGTCGACAAAAGCGTCTCTGAGCCGGTGAATGCGGCGAGCGCCGCGTTGTGTTGCCTGTCCATGAGCCGAGATCCAGAACAAAAAAGTGAAAAATAGCGGTCGAAGTCAAGAGACCTTTTGCCTCATCCAGGCCCCCAGCGCAATAGGGAGCGCGAAAACGAGGGGCGGCCAGACGGTCCGCGCGCTTGCTCGGCGATTGAGCGGGCGCGCCGAGAAATCAATCCGGGCGACGCCGGCAAAGGCGCCGAAATGAAAAGAAGTGAATTTTTTGGGAATTTTTCGGGCATAATTGTTCTTGGAGAATTATTAAAAACAGACCAGCGGAGCTTTTTTGGATGACGGATTCGAACTCAACCGGCGCAGACGCGCTGCCCTGGAGCGTGACGCTGACCATTCGCACCGGCCCGCACGCGCACTCTCCCGCCTGGGTTTGGGGCGCGAGTTTGAAGGACTACGCCAAAATCGCGATGGCTCAATGGCTTTTGGAAATGCAAATCCAATCCGAGAGCCATTGGCGAGTCTCCGTTGACGGCATGCAGGATCTGCTGGAAGAGGAAAAAAAGGAATGGCGAAAACAAGCCGCGCAAGCGCATCTGCGCTCGGACTTCGAGTCCGCCCTTGGCTGGGCGCGCAGCTCTTTTTGGGCTTTGGGCCGTGAAATGCAAAAGTCATGCGGCCGCAACCAGGTCATTTTCGCGAGCGGGCATTCGCCGCTCCATAACGGCGCCCAAACCGCGGAGCCCCTGAGCGTTTTGGAAGTTGGATTTTTCACGTCCGCCACCGACGCCTCGGATCAAGCGGTGGCCAAGAAAATGATGCTGGACGCCTTCAACCCAATGAGGCTCCGATTGAGCCAGGCGGGGCCGCAAGCGAAAGCCGGCACTTACTGGGGCTCTCGCCTGATGGCCGCGACCGGAGCCATCACTCCGCGCCTGGTGGGCTCGCTGATTGAGCGGGAAGACTTGTTGGCTGACTTGCGCAAAGCAAAAAAGGACGGCGCGCCGCCCACCGCGCAGGGAGACGCCCGCGCCGTCCCAACCGCCGAGATTGCGCCAAAAGAGGCGCGAGGCGCTCGGCGGTTGTGACAGAAAGCGCGCGACCGCCCGCTCTTTTGGCTTTCACGCGCATCGCCAAGTTTCGTTGAGCCTGCCGCCGGGGCCTTTTCGGGGGCGGTTTGGGCGTCCCCAAATCCCTGAAAATCCTTGAAAGGACCGGGACGGCCCGGGCGCCTTGGTTTTTGCCGACGGCTCGCATACAATAGAGGGAGCTGCGAAACGCGGAAAAACGACCCTGTTCGCGGGCCGGGCAACCGCGCGAAACAAATAAAACAACCATTGGCCGCTCGGCCCGAGGAGGCGCAATGCCCGAAGAAAACACAGTGCCTTTGGACGGCCCCGCCGCTGTCCAAAAGAACCCGACGTTCAATGAGCCTGAACAGCTCAAAGACGCGATGATGGCGGCTCTCGCCGCCCACAAGCACATTCCGAAGTGGCCGTTGGATCGCGTGATGCAGCCCGTCGAGGGGCCAGAGGACATGGAGCGTTTGCGCGGCGCCGGATTGATGGCCGGGTGCGCGCTGATGTTCGCGATGGAAAAGAAAGCGGCGTTGGACAAAGTGTCGCAAGACCTGGCGTCGACGATGAATGGGTTTGGCCACACCGGATTGACCAGCGCGCAGCTGATGCAAATGGGCGGAGTCGAGGACCCCATGCCGGAGGCCTATCAACAGGCCCTGAAAATCCTCCTGGCGGCTCCCGGCGCTCCCCGAAGCTGGGGCGACGTCTTGCCCGGCGGGGGAACCGCGTTGGATTTTTTCCCGCAAGGAAGGGCGCGCGTGGCGCTGGAAGCCTTTCTTTTGTCCGAAGAGCGCAAGGCGGTCGACAAGGAGCGCGGAAATGACGCGCCCATGGCTCAAAATCGGGCAAAATTTCGTCTGTGAACCCCCACGCCTGAGCTTGGCGTGATTTCTCATGATGCGCCATCACGGGGCATTTCCCCCCGGGTCAAAAAAATCGCCCCAAAAATCGCCCCGTGAGTCTTCGCGAAGAAAAAAAACGGTTTTTTTTGCCGAAAAAACAGACCGCTTATAGGCAAAATTGCCCCATTGGTCTAGCCGTCAGTCGGAATAAGGCCGCCACGCTGAGTTCGCGGGCGCGCCAAGGGGTTGCGCCCGACGCCAGTCGCGTTTAATCTGCCGCTGATTTGGACAGGCCACCGAGCCATAGAAAGGAGATATCAAATGACTGAAACCGTGCCGTTCGCCAAGAACGACCAAGGCGAGTGGGAAGGGGAATTGGCCAGTGGGCAGTCCACTTGGGGCCTGAAAGTTTTCCTGATCGAAGAGCAAGTCGAAAAGGGCGGTTTTTCGCACGTCCAAATTCTGGGCATCCAACCGCGCGGCCAACAAGCCGCGGGGCACGAGGACGCGGAGCCGGCGGAGCGATACGGCTGGATCAGCGAAGGCGGTTTGGCGCAGCTGGTGAAAACAGCGCGCGACGCCATCACCGAGCCCGAAGATCCCAGCACCGTCGTGCCCGACCATGAAAAAGCCCTTGCGCGCTTGGCCAAGGCCGATTGGGCGTTGATTGGCGACGATGGCGAAGAAATCTCCGTTTTCAAAGCGCCTGACGAAGACAGCGAAGGCTGGGTCTAAGAAGAGCGAGCGGCACGAAAAAAGCGCCTTTTGAGGCGCTTTTTTGTCGCTCTAGGGCGGCTTCGCTTGCTTCAAAGCCGGTTGGAGCGACGCGGAGCGCGCGCGGGCGCTGCGGCGTCCGTGAACAAAGGCAGATTGTCGCCTGCGGCGACGATGGGCGCCGACGCCGCTTTTTGCGCCACCTGCGCCGCTTGGTCTTTTTTGGCTCGCGAAAGAACGTCATCCAACAGCAATCGCTCCCAAGTGGCCACCGTTTTGGGTCCGTAATTGACGGGGTCTTTCGCTTTGCAGTATTTGATCAAATCGCGGGCATAATTCATGGACAATGAATTGTCCGCGAACAGATCTTTGGCGATCGTGGCGTGCTCGGGTTTGTTGGCCGCCACGCAATAAGCCAAAAAATCCCCCTTTTTGCGCATGCCGTCGGATTCGATCACCCAGCAGCCTTCGCGCAGGTGGGCCAGGAGCGCGGCGGGATTCGAGCGGGCGACTCGCGTGGCGAATTCCCGGAATTGAGGGGCGTCCAAATTGCTGGCCGCGCGCATCATCATGAGCGTTCCGCGATCGGAGGACGAACGCAACAGCGCGGGGACGCCAATCGTCGCGATCGCGTGGTTCCACAGCGCCGTGTCGCCGCAACGGAAAAAGGCCGTGATATTTTCCGCGCTGTTGCGCAGCTTGTCTTCGAAAACAAAGCGGAAAACATCCGCCGAAAAATGATCTCGGCTCCACTGGCGAGCCTCGGGCGATGAAGAAAGGACGAAATGCGAAACCCATTCGGGCCGAAAGCGCTCGATTCCAGCCGGCGTCAGTTTTTCCATCATGCTGTGGATCAGGGGCCACGCTTGCGCGAAAATGGAGGGGTCTTTCTTCAAAAAATTAAAGTCGTCGGGGGCGCGCTCTTGCGCTCCGCGCGAGTGGTGGCGATGGGCGTCTGGCGTTTTGTCGAGCGTGCCCTGCGCGCCAGTGAAAACCGAGCGGGCGAGCGACCAGACTTCCGGGCGCTCGATCAAGGCGCGCCCAATTTCAAAAAGGCCGCCTTTGGCCAAGCAAACGGCGACAGGGGAGGCTCGGAATTGCATTTGGAGGGGCTCGCCGTCCCAAAGCCGGGCGCGGTCGCCAAAATCCAGGGTGCTGGGGAAAGGAAGGGCCAAAGGAAAGGGGCGAGCGATCAAATTCCAGGCGTTGGCGGTGTCGCCGCGCGCCAAAATCGTGGTCAGGCGCGGCCCCAGGTCTTGTCGCATCAGCGTCTTGGGCAGGTTTGTGGCGGGATCCAATTCGGTGTTGGGCGCGTCGGCGAGCCGAGCCAAAGATTGCTCGCGGGCGGTTTCAAAGAACAAGTCCATGGAGCCTTCGTGCGGCGAGTCGAAAAAGGCGTTCGTGATTTGCTCGGAGAAGACATACGGCATAGGGGTGTCGTCGTTTTCCCCGCGGTAATGCGATTCGATTGAAATCAGGTCGCACAGCTTGATCATCGAATGCGCCAGCGCGCGATGTCCGGGCCGCTGGGTTGTCGCCCATTGCACGGCCAGGCGGGAGCGCAAAGCGCTGGGCAGCGCGTACAGGGTCGCCTCGTCGATGGCCAAAGCCGCGCTTTCAGTGGCGGACAAAGCGGGTTGGCTCTGTTGCGTGACTGATTTTTTTTCACCGTATGCCATGGACTGCCTCGAACAAAAAAAGAGAAGAGCTCTCAGGAGAGGTTTGGATTATACCGCGAACGCGATTCCAACGCATCCACGGAGCCGCATTTTCGCGCGAATGAACGCTCAAAGGCTGTGCGGAGCTTCTCCGCGGGGCGTGGAGAACCACGCCTGATTCACGCGAAAAAGCGGGGGCGCGAGGGGGGCGAGAGGAAAAAGAAAACCCCGGCGAGGAGCCGGGGTTGTGAAAGCGTTGGGGTGGCGGGTCGAGCGCGGCGCGCGCGAACGCGCCGCCTCGCTTCACGCCAGGGCGCTGGCGTCGTCCAACGCGTCGTCGTGGTCGGCGACGGCTTGCGTGTCGCCGTTTTCCGCGCGCTGAATGGCCTCTTCGGCCTCGGCGTGCGCGACGTCCTTCTGCTCGTCCGCCGACGGCGCCGTCAGCGTCACCTCCACCATGCCGTTATGGGTCTTGGCGTGCGCGACGGTGCCGGGCACCGGCGCGCTGGAGATGATGGCGTCAGCCAAGGCGTTCTCCAGAATGTCGGCGACGGCGCGGCGCAGGGGGCGCGCCCCGAGTTCAGGGTCATACCCTGCGGCCGCGATTTCCTTGACCACCGCTTCGTCGACTTCAAGCGTCACGCCCGAGCGCAGCGCGCGGCGAGCCAGATCGGCGATTTGGGCGCGGGCGATGCTTTCGATCTCGCTTTCCGGCAACGGCAGGAAAGCCAAAATCTCGTCAATGCGGTTGCGCAATTCCGGAGACAGCGATTCGCGGGCTGCGTTCAACGCTGCTTTTTGGGCCAAAATCGGGATGCCCGCGTTGGCGGAGATATCGCGCGCGCCCAGGTTGCTGGTCATGATGATGATCGCGTGCGAGAAGTCGATCAGGCGCCCCTGTCCGTCGGTCAAGCGCCCGTCGTCCAAGACTTGCAGCAAGACATTCAGGACATCCGGGTGCGCTTTTTCGATTTCGTCCAGAAGAACCACGCAGTAAGGCTTGCGCCGCACCGCTTCGCTCAATTGGCCGCCTTCGTCGTAGCCCACATAGCCCGGAGGCGCGCCGATCAAGCGCGAGACGGAGTGCTTCTCCATATACTCGCTCATGTCGATGCGAATCATGGACTGCGAGCCGCCGAACAGGGTCTTGGCGAGCGTTTTGGCCAGATGCGTCTTGCCCACGCCCGTCGGCCCCAAAAAGAGGAAGGAGCCTGTCGGGCGCGTGCCTTCGGAGAGGCCCGCGCGGTTGCGCCGGATCGCTTGCGCGACCTTGCGGCCCGCTTCGGCTTGGCCCATGACTTCGGAGGCCAGGATTTTTTCCAGGCCCATCAGCTTGTCGCGCTCGCTCGCTTGCAGCTCGGACAAAGGGATGCCCGTCGCGCGCTCGATCGCTTGCAGAATCTGCGCGACGCCCACCGTCGCGTGGCCGGCGGCGCCCGTTTCCGCCTGCGCGCCTTCCAGCTCGCGGCGCAACGCAGGAATGGTCTCATGCGTCAAGCGGCCGATGGCCTCCCAATCGCCTTGGCGTTGGGCTTTCTCGATCGCGGCGCGCGCGGCTTCCATTTGCTCGCGGATGCGAGCGACTTCCGAGCGCGCTTGCTGAGCCAATTGCCACTCTGCGGCCAGGCGCGAAATTTCGGCGTTCCAGTCGCGGATTTGCCCGCGAAGCGCTTCGATTCGAGCCTGGTGCTCGTCGCCGTCTTCGCGCGAAAGGCCGTATTCTTCCAGGCGCGCGTGCGTGATTTGGCGCTCAAGCGCTTCGATCGCCTCGGGCTTGGAGCCCATTTCCAGCTTCACGCGGCTCGCGGCCTCGTCGATCAAGTCGATGGCCTTGTCCGGCAAGCGCCGATCCGGAATGTGCTTGTGGCTCATCTCCGCGGCCGCGATGAGCGCGGCGTCCAAAATGCGCACCTTGTGGTGGTTTTCATAGCGCTCTTTCAGCCCGCGCAGCATGGCGACGGTCTCCTCCACGGTCGGCTCGTTGACCATGACGCGCTGGAAGCGACGCTCCAAAGCGGCGTCTTTCTCAATGCGCGTGCGGTATTCGTTCAACGTGGTCGCGCCGATGCAATGCAGCTGCCCGCGCGCCAGCGCCGGCTTCAAGATATTGCTCGCGTCCATCGCGCCCTCAGAGGCGCCCGCGCCCACCAGCGTGTGGATTTCATCGATGAAAAGAATGATCTGCTCGCCCTGGCGGATGACTTCGTCAATCACGCTTTTAAGGCGTTCCTCGAACTCTCCGCGGAACTTCGCGCCCGCGACCAACAACGCCAGGTCCAGGACCATGACGCGCTTGCCCAGCAACGACTCGGGCGCTTCGCCCTTGGCGATGCGCTGGGCCAGGCCCTCGACCACCGCCGTCTTGCCCACGCCTGGCTGCCCAATCAGAATCGGGTTGTTTTTGGTCCGGCGCGCAAGGGTTTGCATGGTCGCGCGAATTTCCTTGTCCCGGCCAATCACCGGGTCCAATTCGTTGTTTTCTGCGCGCGCCGTCAAGTCCACCGCGTATTTCTTCAAGGCGCTGGCGCCTTCGGCGGCTTCGCCGTTTGCTCCCAAAATGCGCGTGAGCTCGGCGTTCACCGATTCCTTCAAGGCGCTCGCGCCATGCTCGCGCAGCAGCTTGCTCGCCGACAGCTCGCCGTCAAGCAAAATGGCAGCGGCCAGGTGCTCCTCGCCGATCACGTCGCTTTGGTTGACGCTTTTTGCGATCTTGGCCGCGATGTTGAGCATGCGCGACAAATCGCGCTGAATGTGCGCTTCGCCGTTCGATTTGGCCATGCGCGGAAGATCCTTCACCACCCCTTGCAGGGCCGTCAAAAAGGAGCCCGTGCGAAGGCCTAGTTTTTGCAAAAATTCACGCGCGCCGCCGCCCGCCTGGAAGGCGGCCATGAGCCAATGCTCGACGGTGATGCTGGGGCTGTCGTTGCTGACCGCGATTTGCTCGCTTTGGCCCAAAGAGTGCTGCAGGGGTTGCGAAAAGCTGTCCATGTTCATGGGGTGAGTCTCCGATCAGGTCAATTCAAAAATGGGGCAAAAGGGCGCGAAACCCGCGCCGCTGTCCTTCAAATGGAGGGAATTTGGGAAAATTCAAGAGTTTTTGGCCAAAAAGAACAAAAAGAGGGCAAGGAACGGCTTCGGCGCCAGAAAAAAGAGGCGGCGGCCTTTCCGCTCTCGCTATTGTATCCGCATGCGCGGCGGCGCGAGGAAATTTATTCCTCCTTGGCGGACCCGCCAGTCGGTCAGGCGAGCCGAAAAAATAAGCGGTAAAATAAGCGCGGGCCCAAAGGTTGGCCGATGAGCGCAATGGGCCAAAGCGGACTTTGCGGCGGGCCGCCTCATCGCGGCCGCGGGCGATCCGCGCATGTCCGCGCCTCAATCCTGAATTTCAACTCTGTTCACAATTGCCATGACCGACAAAATCGAATACAGCATGCACAGCAGCCACGACAGCTGGAATCGCTCGAAAAGGGAGCAATTGGAAAACATCGACACGTTGATTATCCAGAAAGACTGGGTTGGAGCCCTTTCCTCGCTGAATGCCGGCGAGCGCCCCGCGCATGATTTGTGGGATCAGGGAGTGGTGCATGGAGCCGGCCCCATCCGCAGCGTGACGAGAGCGCGAGGCCCCGTCCGCAATCAAGACAAAAGCGAAGAAACAAAAAAACGCGAAGAGCAAGAGCGGATGGCCTGCGAAAGATTTTGGACCGCGGTGGCGGCGGCAGATGACGGAGAATGGATCAGGTCCATGACTTTTGCTCGTGGCGAATGGGGCTACTGTTACGGCGACGACGCCAAGTATGGCATGCGTCGCTTGCAGTTGGAGGCGTTTCAAAATGAATTTGACACCCCCCGCGTTCAGCCTCTTTTGTGGTCTGACGCTCGCGACTTGATGGAACGGTGGGATTGTCCAGAAACCGCGATCGCCGCCGTCAATCGATTGCGGCCGAGCGCATTCACCGAAGACGACAAACAACGCTTGTTGGAGGATTGGGCTGAGGGAATGGGGAGCGCCAGCGCAGCCAGCGGCCCGGGCTTGGCCGCTCCCTTTTTGGCGCATTTGAAAAACGGGCATCGTCTTTTGACAAGCCTTCGGCAAATTTCGGCGGTCCCCAAAGCAGAGGCCGAGGCAATGCTGATGCTGGCCAGAAGCGCGGCCGCTTTTTGGCGCGAGCCTGAGGTGGCGAAGGTTTTTGCGGCGTTTGCCAAAAGCTTGAATGTCCGTTTTTCGGAAGAGCAAAAGCAATCAGTCTTGGACGCATGGGGCGGAATTGGAAAACACGACCCCCTCGCGGGCATGGGCGGCGTGAGCTTGGCCGAATGCCAGGCAAACGCCAAAAGCGTGTGGACGGCGCTTGCGCAAGCGGGCCTGTGCTCGGGAGACGATCGCCAATGCGCAGTGCGCTGGTGCGCGCTGGCTGCGAAAGGGAGCCGTTTTTCGTCCGGTCCGCAAAGTGAAGAGTTGAGCGCTTTGATTGAAAAAACAGCGCCCTTTTCGCCTCAAGAAAAAACATGGCTGTTGGCGGGATGGGGCGTCTGCGCGGCCGTCGGGAGTCTGGCCGCGGCCCAGGAATCCGCGAAGGACTGGGCGGTTATAAAAAAATGCGCGGGCGAGAAATGGGGGGCTGAAACCCCCGCCGATCTGTTGGACCGGTCTTTTGCGGGGCTCTCGATTGCCGCAGCGCTCGTCGCGCCCCCTTTCGAGCGATTGAAATTGCGCGCGGCATGCGCGGCGATCGCTCACGACGCAATGGAACAACTGAAAAAGCAACGTCCAGCCACCGCGCACGAACGCCGGTTCGCAAACGCAGACGAGATCCCCGTGGCGCGCTGGGAAGGTTGGTCCGAAAAAGCCCGATGGGCGCAAGGCATTGCCGAGTCTTCCGATTGGCAAAAAGAAGAGTGGGCCGCGATAGAAAGGCTTTGCGAAAAACTGGGGCGTGATTTGAAGGGGTTGCGCGAAGCGGCGTTTGGAGAGAAGCAAGCCCATCCCTCGCGCTCCGTGAAAAAGACGGCAAAAAATCGTCTGTGACGCGGAATGAATCACTTGGCGCAAGGTGGGGCAGCGCCGCGCGCGCAGGCGGATTTTTGGGGCGAAATAAAAATAATGCGGCTGAATGGCGCGCAAATGGCCCTTGACTCGGTCTCTCCTCGGCTATATGATTTCGCCCGCCTCGGTTGAGAGCCGGGTTTCGGCGGATCAGCCCGCATCTTTATTTTGACAGATCAACCCAAGGAAATCATTCACACCATGAGCGACATCACTTCTTCGTCCACTCCGGCGCTCGACTCAGGCGTTCACGCAGCCCTGAGCGCCGCGCACGACACCCTCACCGCAAAAACCACGGCTCCGCAGGCGCCGCGCGCGAACCGCGGCTTGCCGGAATTGATCGAAACCGCCGTGGATCATGGCGTTCGCGTCATGCTCACGCGCGTTGGCTACGAAATTGACGGTTTCTATCGCCAAGGCACCATGCGCGTCGAAACAGACGAAAAGGGCAACTTGGTCGCCATCGACAAGAAAGAAAAGAAAGTCACGCTGCGCACGTTCGATGACCTGGTGAAGCTCAACTTCACCTGGTGGAAAAGCTCGCGCGAAAGCCGCACGGAATTCATGACCCCGCCGAAGGAATGGCTTGAAGAGTTCCAACGCCTGAACCTCGTGCAGCGCGTGGTGATGTTCACGCCGGTTTAAGCGACAAGGCAAGAAAAGAGCGCGCCGGATTTCGCCGCTCTCGCGCAAAAAAGAAAGGGCTCGCTTCGGCGGCCCTTTTTCATTGATTTTCATTGGCGAAAAAGGGAGCCGGGCCCAAAGATCGAGCGAGCAATCGATCCGTTGCCCGTCGCGTGTTGAAGCGAGGCCGGACGCAAAAGAAAAACGCCCAAAAAAGGGCGCTTTCCAAGACTTCGAGGCGTTGATCCGAAAGCCCCAGCCATTCAGGGCTTTGCGGCTTCTGGCAATCAGCCGCCAAACATGCGCGAGCCCCAGCCTGCTTTCTTTTGCGGCTCGCCCGGCTTGCCCAGATACGTC
>Ga0209888_1000615_pt1 | contig 16094 bp, 10 predicted proteins | sample OrgsoiDNA_201059_FD_185807 | JGI IMG/M metagenome (GOLD analysis project Ga0209888, IMG submission 185807) | Permafrost soil microbial communities from the Arctic, to analyse light accelerated degradation of dissolved organic matter (DOM) -... | ecosystem: Environmental > Terrestrial > Soil >...
GAGCCCGAGACCGACTACGACGCCGCGACCCGCAAGGGCCAACAACGCAATCGCCGCGAATTGGCCCAGATCGCTTGGCTCGACGCCCAGCAAGCCCCCGTCGAAAAGGCCTTTGTCGCCTTCCAGGCCCTGGGGCTGGATAAAGAGGCCGCCCGGAAATCCCTCCACGCCGCGATGAAAACCTCCGCGCGCCGCGTCGGCGCCTCGAATCCCACCGAATCGGAGGCCCTCGTCCGCGCGCTGTGGGTGTATGTCCTCGAGCGTTTCCCTGCTCCTTCCTGGAAAAACATGCCCTGGTGGGTCCATCCGGGCATGAGCGAGGCGAAAACCGAGGCGCAACTGACGCCCAAGGCCAAGCCCGCCAAATCGACGAAGCCCTCGACGGCTCGCCGCGAGAGCCCGCGCCGGGTCGCCCAACGCAAAAAGAAGCGCGATTCGCGCGACCGGCGCTTGAAGGCGAAGCATTGCTTTGTCCTGACGATCCCCGCGATGGCCGAGTGGCCTGGCCTGGCCAAAATCGAGACGGACTGGCGCAAGGCGATCGTCGAGGAGGCGAAGTATGAGCCCAAAGACGTCAAAAAGGCCCGGCAGGCGAAGGAAAAACGCCAAATCGCTTACGCCAAGCGCGTGGGCAAGCCCGTCCCCAAATTTCCAAAGCAACGACGCAACAAGATTTCATCGCGGGCGCCAAAAGCGAAAACCGTGGAAATTGCCCTGCCGTTCTTCGCAGGCGACGAGTTCGACAATTTGCCCGGGGAAACGGCCGCGAGCTTTTGCTTGCTCAAACCCCGCAAGTCCAAGAACCGCCCTGTTTGGTCCGCGCGGGTGGTGAAGACCCTAAAAGGCCTGGACTTGGCGAAGCTCGCCGGAGTCCTGGCGCCCGGCCCCAACTCCAAGACCGGGGTCGTCGGCATCGACGCGGGGTTGCGCACCTCGATGTCCACGAGCGTCGGCGTGCCGGGCGGCAACCCGGGGATCAAGGGCTTCGACGAGGCCGGCAAAAGCATCCAGTTGGAGCTCGACTTCTTGCTGCCGGGCTGGCGCAAGCAGTTGGAGCCGATGGCGCTCGCGCTGAAGGAGTTGAACGCGGCTCGCCAGCGCCAAGGCCTGCCGGTCCGTTGCGAGAAGCAAATCCGGCTGCAAACTCAGCTCACGGGCTTCATCAAGGTGAACATCGAGAGCTCGCTCAAAAATTTTGTCCTCGCGGCTCGGCCTTCGGCGATTTGCGTCGAGGAGCTCGACCTGCGCGGAGCGCGGTTCGGCAAAGGCACGAATCGAATGATTCAAATGATGGGGCATGGCGTGATGCGAGCCTGGTTGGAGCAGAACGCGCCCCTTCACGGATACGACCTGTGGCGAGAGCCCGCGGAGTTCAGCAGCCAGCAATGCGCGGCGTGCGGCTGGATTGATCGCGGCAACCGCCTGGGCGAAAAGTTTCATTGCTTGCGCTGCGAATTCCGGGCGCACTCCGACTCCAACGCGTCTGTTTGCCTGCGGGAACGTTTCCTGTGGGCGCAGTGGCTCGTCGCGCTGGGGGACAAGGCGCAAGCCTTGGGCTTGGGGCGGGCGGCCATCGAAAGCTGGATGCCGCGGCCCCGCATGCTGGAGGCTTTGTGGCAGAGGGAATGCTTTTTGGCGGACGCGACGCGAGTCCAAGCCGCCAAGGACGCGGGCCTTTTGCCGCCTGAGTTCAAGGAGAGGGGCGATGAAAAGGGCCGGATTTTGGCGGCCTTGGCGAGCAAGGGGATTGATGTGGATTGGGCGGGCAGCAGATCGTTCGCCGACCACGGCGGGGCCTCTTGGCGGGCAGGAGCCTAAAACAAAGAACTGTTCGATGCGTGGGGGATTGACTTTTATTTTCCACACGATAATCCGGATAGCCAAAATAGCCATAATCACCCGTCCACGAAATTCTCGCGGCCGTGTCAGAGCGCGGGATCAACAACGCCGCGCAATCGGCGTGCCCGTGCGCCGCGGCCAAGTGCAGGGCGGTCAAGCCTTCGCCATTGGCGCGTCGCGGTTCGTGATAAGGGAGAAGCTCCCGCAAGCAGTCGATGTGGCCGTTTTGGGCCGCGAGCATCAAGGACGACCCACGCCGAAAAAACATGGATTGCAGGAGGCGAACGGTCGCTTGCGTGGGAGCCGCCGTGTGATGTTTTTTAATTTCGCCATCGTTGGCGTCGGAGTCGCCCGAATCCCCGCCTTCCCCCTCATCGTTCTCGCGCTCGTTGTCATGCTCGTCATCAAAGAGCCCAACAATGTCGTTTAAGCCGCCAGCGTCGTCCTCGGCGACGGCCATGGGGAGCGTTTCGAGACCTTCGTTGTTGCCGTTTTCCGGGTGGCTCTCTTTTTCGGCATGTTCTTTCGCAATTTCAGCATATTCTTGCGCAAGATGAACGGCAAAAATGGATCGAGCCTCAGAGATGTTTTGGGCGCCGGCGATCATGGCGGCAAGCTTGCTCACCAAGGCGTCTCTTTCGATCGCAGGAATGTCTGTCGTCACGGCGATGAAAGCGTCGCAGGACCCATTGCGCAAGAAGCGTTCTCCATCCGCTCCTTTGCGCTCGCAAATTTTCTCCCAAAACAACAAAAAAGCTCGCACGCGAGGCAAGTCGCCAGCGGCGGCGGCGGCCGGCAAACCGCCTTCGGAGACTCCAGCGGACAAGTCAATGAATTTGTCGAACGGCATCGGAGTGAATGCGTTGGGGGGCATGTCGATCCTCAAATTCGCAGCTTGCGCGTTCCGGCGCCAAAAATCGAAGCGTCGTCAGGGGAATCCATATCGTTTTTTCTTGTGGCCCCTTTTTCCGCGGGATTCATGCCGGCTTCGCGCGCAAGGGTCATCGACTCAAATCGCGCGGCGCAAGTCGGCGCCAAAATCGCGGCGCAACGCAAAAAGGCGCGTTCGAAGCGGTCCGCGGGGACATGGGCAAGGAGGGTGTCCAAAAAATCCCATGAGCGGGATTCGATCAAAATGTCAAAAACGGAGAGCCCCGCGTTGTCTCGGGCTTCCACATTCGTTTCTGCGGCCAAAAGAGCGACTTCGAGACACGCTCGGTCCACCTTGCCACTGCGCGCCATCGCATGCATCAAAGCGGTGCGCCCATCCTTGTCGACGATGTTGAACGCGTGGCTAGGAGTGGCGGCCGCCACCGCCTCGAATGAAGGGCTGTGCGATTGCGTCGCGGCAACGATCAAGGGCGTGTGCCCCGTCAGGGGGTTCTGGGCACAAAGGTCGGAGGCCGGCAACAACGCCAAAACCCCCAATTCGTTGCCGTCCAAAGAAATGTCCAGAGCGGTGTAGCCGGCATTGTTCCTGGCCGTTGCGTCGGAAAAGGGCAAAAGAAGGCCAATCGCTTCACTCGCGATGGGCCTCGCCGCGACGAGCATCAAGGGCGTGTCGCCGTAAGCGTCGGGAATCAGGGCGTCCGGGCCGGCTCCGGCGGACAAAAGAGCCTGGATCAGTTCGACGCTGTTGGCTTCGCAAGCCAGGGAGAGCGGCGTTCGGCCTTCGTTGTCCGCCACGCGAGCGAGCGCGGCCGGCGCGCGCGACAATATGGCTCGCGCGAGATGGACATTGCCCATGACGGCCGCCAACAAAAGGGCGGTTCGCCCGAGATGGTCGCGTTTTTCAAAATCCACGCCCGGCCACGCGGCGAGCGCCATCGCCACGCCATTGGGGGCGTCGGTGGATTCTCGATGGAGAGCCGCCAGCATCAGGGCCGTTTGTCCTTCATGGTTTTGGGCATTGACGTCAAAAAACGGCGCCAAAGCCGCGACCGCTTCCGGATGGAGCCCTCGAATGGCCGCGACCATCAAGGGCGTCGCCCCGTCGCTCAGGGTCAGGCTCTGGTCGCTGCGTCGCGCGAGCCAGCAAAGCGCGTCAGCCGCCCCTGATTTGGCGAGAAAAGCCAAGGGAGTCATCCGCAGAGACTCCGTTCCTTGCAGGTTGACGTCTGAAAAAGGAGCAAGCGACACGAGCAATTCCATTGTTTCGCGGCCGCGGCAGTGTTCCGGCTCATATCCTTGGGCAAGCAAATCATCCCAATCCGACGGCGACTCGCAGGCCAATGAGAATGCGGAGCGGCCGTTCTTGTTCAATGCGTTGGGATTTGAAAAGGGCAACAACGCTTGAGCCGTTTGTGCGTTTCCAAAGGTGGCCGCGATGGCGAGAGCCGTGTTGCCATCCGAGTCTGGCTCGTTCGCGTCAAAACAAGGCAAAAGCATTTGAGCGGCGGCCTGGTTCATCGATCGAGCCGCAAGATGAAGGGCGGATTCGCCGGCGCGGCCCGTGCCCGTGCTGCGAATGGACAAATCGCTCAGCGGCAAAAGAAGCTCCAGGGCTCGCAAATTGCCGGCCTGCGCCGCAAAAAACAAGGCGGTCCAACGCTCCGCGTCTTCTGCGTTTGGGTCGCAAGAGGGCAACAGATGCTCCAAGCATGAGGTCTTCTGGCCCGGAGCGGCCGCGGCCGCCATCAAAACGGTGCGGCCTTCATAGCATCCTTCTTTCCAGATGACGCGCTTGGAGAGGGGCAAGAGCGCTTTCACGCATTCCAAATGATCTTGGAAAGCCGCCAAAAAGAGGGGGGTGAGTCCGTTGGCGTCCGCTTGGCCCGGATTGGAGATCGGCGCCAAAATGTTCACGCAATCCAAATGCCCCTGGCGAGCGGCCAGATGCAAAGCCGTCAGGCCTTGTCGTCGAAACCCATATCCGCGATCGATGTCGGCCTCTCTGCGGATAGCGTCTCCAGGTCTGGAAACCGGCGCCAAAATTTCCACGCAACGAGCGTGCCCGTGCGCGGCGGCCAAATGCAAAGCCGTGAGTCCTGTGGCGTTGCACCCGGCCGCGTTCGAAAAGGGCAGCAATGCGCTCAGGCAATCAAAATGCCCCTTTTGGGCGGCCAACATGAGAGACGAAACCCAGCGCGGCCCCATTTCCTGGCTTTGCGCCCATTCCGGCGTCTGCGCGCCGGCCGCGGCGTCAGGAAAAACATAGGCGTCGCAATCCCCCGGCGTGAATTCCAATTCTCCTTGCGCGTCAACCGGGCACTGCGCGCGCCAGGCCGCGAGCAGCGCTTCCACTCGAGCCAGGTCGCCCGCGGAGGCCGCCGCGCGCAGCGATCCCCGCGGGGGGTTGCCGGACAAATCGATAAATTCAGAGAATTTCATGGGGCTTTTCAGGATGTTTGGGGTTGCGTTCTGGATCGGTTGGGCGGAGCGCGGATGGCTCAGCGGTTGTTCATAGCGCGCGACGCAACGAATGCGGCCGAGGGCTTTGCGCGCCTGGCGCGTCCTCCTCGCTGGCGGATGCCTTTGCGGGAAGCCCCGCTTCGCGCGCAAGCGCCATGGCTTCGACGCGCGCGGCCCCCCGCGGCAGAAACGCGGAAACGGCCAACATGAATGCATTCTCAGCCAAATGCTCCGGCGCATGCTCCAAAACCAGGTCGATCAAGAAAAGGTTGCGGCTTTTGACGCCGATGCTGAGGGCGTTTTCGATCCCCGGCCCCGCCGTCATTGGATTGCCCGCCGCGGCCAAGGGCCGAAGCAGGGTTATTCGATCGGCCTCCACCGCGATCAGAAAAGCGGTGAGACCTTTTTTGTTGACGCAATCGACGGCATCCCGCGGCGTCGCAGCCAAAATCGCGAGACAAGACTCATCGCGCGCTCCGCCCGCGATGGCTCGCGCCAAGGGCGTGTCGCCTTCTGGATTTCTCGCGCGCAAATCCACTGCGGGCAAAATCAGCCGCAAGCAGTCCGGGCTTTTATGCCGCAAGGCCAGATCGAAAACGGTTTCGCCGTCTGGCCCGCGCGCATTGGCATCCGAAAGAGGCAAAAGAAACCGAATGGAATCGAAGCGCTGTTGGCGCACCGCATGCATCAACGGCGTGGATCCGAGTCCGTCGAATCGTTGAATCTCCGCGGGGTCGAGCGTGAAAATCACGCGCAAGACGTCCGTGAAACCGTGGTTGGCGGCGAAAATGGCCGCGGATGGCGCCTGCTTGGAGATACCAACGCGGACAGATGCCGAGGAGCGTCGGCCAATCGACAAAGACACGGGCGCGAAGGGGGCTCCGGCACCGCCATGCCCTCCGTGGGCCTGGTGGGAAGCCAGACGCCCCGCCATGGCGGATTGACTCACGGCCGACACGGACGGCGCGACCGACGTGGATTCCGCGCCATAAATGTCAATGTCCGGCAAGCTCAACAAAAAAAGAGCGATCTCTTCATGCTGGAAGAGAAGAGCTAAGGAAAGCGCGCTGTATGTGTCGTGGTCGCGGGCATTCACCGATGAAATCGGGGCGATCGCTTGCGTCGCGGCCAGGTTCCCAGATCTTGCGGCCAGCATCAACGCTGTGCATCCCTCGTCGTCGGTGGCGTTCCCATCGCTGCGTTGAGCCAGAATGCTCAACGCCTCAGCGTCAAAATCGGGGCGCCGAAGCCAGCCATCCACCGCGCACAGCGCCAGCAGAGGCGTGAGCGATCTCTCAGAGTCGCGAGCCGCGGCGTCCGAAACCGGCGCCAGAAGGCGCACAAAATCGCCCACGGAGCCGTCCCCCAGCGTTGAGCTGCTTTCCATTATTCCATGCAGCGGATCTGTTTCTTGAACCGGGTAGCGAGAGCAAGCCAAAAACAGGGGCGTCGCGCCCTCGTCGTTGAGCGCGTCAGGGTTCGCGGCCGAGAGCAAAAATCGCGCGCAATCGAGTCTGCGATGCCGAACCGCAGTGTGCAAAGCGGTGTCGCCCCGGAGAGCGTCGCCTGCGCGTTGGTTGGCGTCGCTATGAGGCAACAAAGCGTTGACGCAGGCGACGTGTCCCATTTGGGCTGCGAAAAACAACGCGCTCTCGCCATTGGCCAGCACAGCGCGCGCATCGCACAAAGATAGAAAAAATTCAACACAAGAGAGACTCCCCGTCATCGCGGAAAGGTGCAGCGCCGTGATGCCTTGGAAAAACATGGGCGCGCGCGAATCGTCAAATGTCAGCGTGCGCGAAACGGGAGCCAAAATTCGCGCGCAATCGAGCCGGCCGAACAGAGCCGCGACGAGGACGGGCGTGAAACCTTCATGTTTATACCAACAAAAAACGGCGTTCGCGTCAAAATGCGCAAGCAGCGCGCGGACGCAATCGGCGTGTCCGCCGACCACACTCATCGCCAAAGCGGTCATGCCGCTAAAATCACGAACGGAAACCGCGGCCTTGGCGTCAGAAAACGGCAATAGAAGCTTAATGCATTCAATGTGCCCGTGCGCCGCGGCCAAGTGCAACGCCGTCAATCCGCGCGTGGTTTGCGCCTTGGCGTCCGAGAAAAGCAAAAGGGCTGCCACGCAATCAACGTGTCCATGCCGAGCGGCGTGCATCAACGCTGTGCTGTGTTGGGGCTGGGGAGCTTCCGTTTCAGCCAACCCCCAAACCGCCTCCATCTCTTGTTGAGAAATAGCGTGGTCCACATCCCTGAAAACATCATCAAAAACACCGGAGTCTTCGGCTTCAAAAGGGTCTGCGCTCAGGCGGCGATTTTCGCGTCGCGCCATGGGCAAATCGGAGGTTTCGTTGGGCGAAAAAATACTCTCGGGCCCTGCTGAAAGGCCGAGCTGGGGCGCATTTTGGCGTTGGACTTGAACCCATGCTTGAATTTGGGACAAATTGCCGACGCGCGCGTAGCCGCACAGAGAGGTGTCGGGAACCGCGTCCAATTCAATAAGCGAAAGGAAATCCATGGGCAGTGAATGAATGGAGGGGGTGGGCGGCGCAAAGAAAGCGTGTGGCAAGTGTATCAGGCTGCCACAACAGCCAAGAGAAATTTGACGTCCTCCTTTCCACAAAAGCCCCGAATTGGCACAAAATCTGATGAGAAAAATCCAAAATATAGTTTTGGCCTATTGGATGGTGCTTTGTGATAGTTGCGACGAGAGCCTTGTCCGCCAGAGAAACCTGAACAAAGGCTTGAGACGGAAAGCTCTGAGGTGGTAATATCAAGAGCGAAGGGCCGCGAACTTTGTTCGCCGACAACCTTGTGTTTCCTTTGCGTGTTTTCCATTTTTTGCTCTCTCTCGGAACGCCATGACCATCAAGCAATCAAGCGACACCGAATTGGCAAAGGGAAGCGAGTCGTCCAATTTGTTCGCGAATTTCAAGGAGCGGATCGAGGGACTGCCGCATGACGAAAAAACAGAAGCGGGGCTGCTCTCCGAAATGGAGACGCTGGTCATGCTTGGGGATTTGCCCGGCGTGAACCAATGGCTCTCCACGGAAAGAGGGCGGGCGTTCGCCCGCAAAGAGGGCCGCCCGGGCGAGACGCTGCTGATGACCGCGATTCTGCATAACCAAACAGCTTGCGCACTGCAGCTGATCCCGCACAGTGATGTGGGCGTGAGGGACGGGGCGCACAGGACACTTTTGATGATCGCCGCCATCCGGCAAAACGCGGACCTGGTCGAGGCCCTCGCAGGGCGGAAGGAGGCATTGCCGGAGGCGTGCGACAGCGACAGCCACACCGCGCTGCACTTGTCGATTGTCACCGGCGCGCTGGGCGCAAAGGAAACTGATGATTCAACGCGAATCATCGCGCGGCTCGCGACAGCCTGCGACCCAGACGCCAAGGATCACTTTGGGCGCACGGCGCTCATGCTCGTCGCTCGCCAAGGTCTCGATTGGCCTCGCGCCCTGGCCGCTCTGCTGCCGCACAGTGATCCTGGGTTGAGGGATCATGACAAAAACGACGCTTTGAAACTGGCGCTTAAAGCGAACGCTTCGGTCGAAATTATTAGGCTTTTAGCGCCGGTTTCGCGCTTGCTAAGCCGCAACTTGGACGATCAAACAGCGTTGATGACGGCGATAAACAAAAACAACACTCAGTTGACGGAGGCGCTTCTGCCCTTCGTTGCGGGAGCGGTAACTGAGTTGAAAAACCTTCCCTCGCGTCCGGACGACTTGCCGCGGTGGACGCTCAAAGAGGTTCTGACGGAAGCGTTCGATTCCGCATGGTTGGACGAGCGCTGGGAAAACGCCGACGCCGTCGTGGCCTTCGCTTGGCATCGCGGCATCAGCCTGGGCGACTTGCAGCAAATGCTTGACGACGGCGGGGCTGGCCACATGCCGCAAACCCAGGCGATCATGGAGTCCAAAGAAATACGTGCGGAGCTGTTCCCGCAAAAGACCCCTGCAGAGCAAGGCGGCACGAGCCACAACGTCGAAAATGAGAGCACGGTCGGCGCGCGACGCCCGCCGCGAGCGCTATGAGCGTGATCGAGCGAGAAGTAGCGCCCATCGCCGCGGGGCCAAAAGCCGCCCGCGAGGCCGAAAAAAGAGCCGTGAACGACGGCAGGGAGATTGCGTCGGCGCCCGTCGTGATCGCCACGGACCGAGAAGCCGCGTTCGCGCTGTTGGCCGCGCGGGCGCCTGAGGACGCGCATTCGTTTTTGTGGCGCATGCTAGCCGAGTTGGACGCAGAAAAGGTCGAGCTCAAAGTGAGCTCGGCGGCGCAAGTTTGGAGCGAGGATGAAGGGGCCGAGGGCCCGGGAGGAATTGGCTGCGCGGGATACTTCGAAAGCGATCCGCCGGCGTTCGCAATGGCTGTGGGCAAGCCCTTCGACGACTGGTTTTTGGTCGCGCTGCACGAATTTTGCCACTTTCGGCAATGGCAAGAGAACCCAGAGGGCTTTGGCCGCGCGTGCGTGGACGTCGACCAGCTGTTCACCTGGGTCGCCGGCGACGTCGAGCTGGGGCCAGAAGCCATTGAAAGGCTGGCGCGCGTCGCACGCGACCTGGAGCATGACTGCGAGCGGCGCGCCTTGGCCAGCTTGGAGGGCTTTGGCTTGTCCGAGTTGATCGATGCCCAGGCCTACGCGCAGAAAGCCAATTCCTATTTTAATTTTTACAATTACGTGGCAAAAAATCGTGTCTGGTATGCAGGAGGTCGAGAGCCTTACTCGCTGCCCGAGGTGTGGCGCTCATTCCCACAAGAGTTGGTTTTGGAAAATGGAATGACGCCTGAGCGCGAGGCGTTGTTCGCCCGCTGCGCGGAGGCGTGAGCGCCAAGGAGCGCCAACTCCACACTCCTTCGAATGCTTGCGTGTGAACGCGCCTATCTCAGATTTTAAGCCGCCCAGGGGGGCGGTGACCGTCTGTCATCTGAGCGGCCATTCATATGAAAAATTTTAAGCCGCCCAAGGGGCGGTGAACACGGCGAAAAAGCGTATTTGTGCGACATCGCGCTTTTAAGCCGCCCAGGGGGCGGTGAACTTCCAGGTCTTGCGGCGTCTCGCCGCCGGTGACTTTTAAGCCGCCCAGGGGGCGGTGAACGCACTGGCCGCCAGCTTCCCCAATTTCGCCCACTTTTAAGCCGCCCAGGGGGCGGTGAACGCATTGGCTGACGCGCTGGCAACGTATTTCGTCTTTTAAGCCGCCCAGGGGGCGGTGAACCGTCGGTGTCAGTGCTGAAACCCGTGTTTAACCTTTTAAGCCGCCCAGGGGGCGGTGAACCGTCGGTGTCAGTGCTGAAACCCGTGTTTAACCTTTTAAGCCGCCCAGGGGGCGGTGAACGGTTCTTTCAGCGGGCTGAGGCGTTCGCATTTCTTTTAAGCCGCCCAGGGGGCGGTGAACGTGTGTTGGCTTTCATGTTGCGTTCTCCTTCACTTTTAAGCCGCCCAGGGGGCGGTGAACGACGTGATCCGCTTTTTGGATCCGTGGGTTTCCTTTTAAGCCGCCCAGGGGGCGGTGAACAAAGAAGCAGCTCGCCACCGGCGGAGTGTCATCTTTTAAGCCGCCCAGGGGGCGGTGAACCATTCGTCGAGCTGCGACGGATCGCGCAAGAGCTTTTAAGCCGCCCAGGGGGGGTGAACTCTCTGACGACGAAGGCCCCATGGGCATGATCCTTTTAAGCCGCCCAGGGGGCGGTGAACTGAGGAAGTGGCGATTTACGAAGCCACGGGAACTTTTAAGCCGCCCAGGGGGCGGTGAACGACTTGGCCACAAAAAAGGGCGCGCGGGATTGCTTTTAAGCCGCCCAGGGGGCGGTGAACGGAAAGGGACTTTCTCCCCATATTATTAGACGCTTTTAAGCCGCCCAGGGGGCGGTGAACGATAAACATTTTGAGCCTCGTCAGGATTGTAACTTTTAAGCCGCCCAGGGGGCGGTGAACATTTGCGCACCACTGTGTCCAGCACTGGCCCGCTTTTAAGCCGCCCGGGGGGCGGTGAACGACAGTGCAACCGACGGTTATCGACTGCATTTCTTTTAAGCCGCCCAGGGGGCGGTGAACGCTGGGCAGAGGCTTTGAAGCGAAAATAGGGACTTTTAAGCCGCCCAGGGGGCGGTGAACGTCACAGCGAATGCGTCCGCCTCCTTCTGACTCTTTTAAGCCGCCCAGGGGGCGGTGAACTCTGCGTCTTGCGTGGAGCTTTTGATTCCTCGCTTTTAAGCCGCCCAGGGGACGGTGAACCGCCGATTAAAAATGAGTTGCTGGAACTGAAGCTTTTAAGCCGCCCAGGGGGCGGTGAACGGCTCCCTTCTTATAGCAGTGTGCGAGCACGACTTTTAAGCCGCCCAGGGGCGGTGAACCAATATAACACCGCCCCATGAGCGGTGTAAACCTTTTAAGCCGCCCCTGGGAGGCTTAAAAGTTGCAGAGCTTTGGGTCTTGGTTTGGCTGTCAGTTCACCGCCCCCTGGGCGGCTTAAAAGCGGGCGAGGACATGCCGTTGGTCCTCTTTCAGGTTCACCGCCCCCTGGGCGGCTTAAAAGGCGAATTGACAAAGGTATGGCACTCGGATAGGTTCACCGCCGCCCTGGGCGGCTTAAAAGAGAATTGGGGACTGGATCGGGGCGGCGGTTTCGTTCACCGCCCATGGGCGGCTTAAAAGATAAAAAGCGCAACAGAGTCGGCGTTGGCGTAGTTCACCCCCTGGGGAGCTAAAAAAACCTGTCTTTTCCGAAAGAGTAGGCGCTTTTATTCACAGCCTCACTTTGACTCGCAGATTCGCAAGGCGTTTTGAATGCGGTTTCTCCGAATAGTAGTCCGCGGGAGGTATCTTGGAAGACTTCCGAACCGTTGTGTGCCCCAATTTCACTTGTTCGCGCAAATCGGAATTCTCCAACGCGGCGAAAAGGCGAGGAAAATTAGCCTGACTGAAATGTTGGTGGCGCGCCACTTTGCGCTGGGCGCGCGGATCAAGAAAAAGCGCAACAGAGTCGGCGTTCGCGTAATAGCCGTGCCCCGCTTCGGACTCAAAAATGTCCGGGCATGCGGCGCGAACGCGAATCGGATCTGCCATGCGAGCGAAGAACGACAAAATGTGGGAATTGTTAAGCCCCGAGACATTGACCGCGGCGCTTTGAAAAGCCGCGAGAGCCTGTTCTTTAAGAGCTTCGGGCGACAATCGCCCCGCAATTTCAAGGGCAAACGCGAACCGTTCGCCGCATCCGGCAAGAGACAGCGCGGACTCGTCGCCAGGCGACACGTCGGCCACATCAGACACCGGGAAAAGAAGTTCCGCGCAGTCCCAGTTCCCATTTTCCAACGCGTAAAGCAGCGCGGTTTTTCCATCATCGCTTTTGGTTTTAGGGTCGCTCAGGGGGAGCAAAAGCCGGGTCAATTCCACCCCACCCGAGAGAGCCGCCGCCATCATCGGATCAAAACTCGCGGCGCTCCGGGCGGTCGGGTCCGAAAATGGCAACAGCAGTTTCGCGCATTCAAAGCCCGCAGGCGTTCCGTCATTGCAAGCCCGCAGCAAGGCGGTCCAACCGCCGTCGTCGGCGGCCTTTGCGTCGCTCACGGGCAACAAAAGGCGAACGCAATCGGGCGCCATCATGTCGGCTGCGGCCATCAAAGCCGTGGCGCCCATCATGTATGAAAAGTCGCGAAAAAATCGATCGCCCCGAAGTCGCCAACGAGTGTCTGCTCGAGGAATCAACAGTTCCACGCATGCCGTAGACTCCGCGTGCGCAGCCAAAAACAAAGCGAAGCCCAATTCTTCCGGCGTGAGCTCCGGAGCCTGATCCAACAGCTGAGCAAGCGTTTCGCTCGTGCCAGCGCGCGCCGCGTCTTCGATGTGGCGAGTTTTGATGTTTTCGCTCATAGCGATCGAGCCCGTCGAGCAGACGAGGGCGCGGAAGTCGCCTCTGCGCTGAGCTTCAAAAAGTGAGATTCGAGGCGCGCCGCGGTGGAGGGCGACAAGTGCGAAAGAAGTCGCAGGGCGACCGTCTCCAAATCCGCGTCGGTCGCGTGCGGCATCAATATTTTCAAGACATCAGGAGGCGTGAAGTTCGAGTCCCTTTCGCCTTCGTTGCGCAGCGCGCTGTCCGCAGCCACCGCGAAAACAGAAAGGCCGTCGTTGCGCTGGTGGCGCAAATCGGAAATCGACAACAAAAAGCTAAGCGTTTCTTCACGGCGGGAGACTCCATGTTCTTCGGGGCCTCGCGCCGCGTGAAACAATGCCGTTTGCCCTTCATGGTCAACCGCCTTTGCGTTGGAAAGAGGAGCCAAAATACGCGCGCAATCCGGGTGCCCCCACATCGCGGCGAGCATCAAAGCCGTTCGTCCTTGGCTGTCGCGAGCGTCCGTGTTGGAAATCGGCGCCAAAAACGCCACGGTGTCGACGCGTCCCTCGGTGGCGGCGGCCATGAGAGGGGTTTTGTTTTCATCTCCGCAGGGCGCGTCAAGGTCAAACAGGGGAGCCAAAAATCGGACGCATTCGACGCCGCCAGATTCCGCGGCGGCGAAAATCGCGTTTTTTTGTTCATGATCCACCGCGAACACATCTGAGGCCGGCAAAAGCGCAGCGATATAGGACGAGGCGCTTCGAGTGGCCGCAGAGAGAAACGGCGTGCGTTCGCTGTAGTCGCGCGCGTGCGGATCCGCGCCCAAACTCAACAGCAAAGAGACGCACGCGGGGTCAGAGCGTTCGCGCGCGCCCGAGTAGGGCCGAGTGGCCAAGTGCAAGGCGGTGCCGTCGCCATTGCGCAGCACCGCGCGCGCATTGGTTTCGGTGCCCAAGAGCTTCATCGCTTCGATGTTTTCGCCGGCCGCGGCGAAGTGGAAGGCCGACCACCCTTCGGAGTCGACCGCATCCAGGTCGGAAACCGGAGCCAGAAGACGCAAACAAGCCAATTTGCGCTCGACCTCATCCGCGTAGTCAATATCCATGCTGGCCGCCAACATCAACGCGGTGGCGTCGTCGGTGTCGCGGGCGTTCGGGTCGGAAAGCGGCAAAAGAAAGGCCAGCGCTTGGACTTTTCCGCCAGCCGCGGCCTCCGCCAGCGCCGTGCGCGCCGGATAGTCGTTGAACGGGATTTGGAAGTCGTAGCCTTGATCCTCGGCAAATTGAAGAAGAGACGCGTCGTCATCTCCCACCGCGTTGAAAACAAATTGCTGTTGACCGTCAAAATCCAGGGGGAAAACGGGTTGGGCGTCATCCATTGTTTTTCTCCCGGGCTTGCGCCCACATGGCGGCGATGCCCTGGTAAGCGTCGCGCCCCATGTCGTAGGAGACATACAGGGGCGGGACGACTGGGTAATAAGTCTTGAAAATAGAATTGTCGTTGCCGCTGATGCGAGAAAGCCCTTCCAGCGCGTCGACATAGTTGTCCCACAAAGGAATGAGCGCCGCGAGCTTGGCCGTGGTCGGAGCCTCAAAGCAGGCGCGGACAATGGCCTCGCGAACCACGCGCGAGAGCGGCAAGTCGTCCATTTTGTGAGTCAGGGCGATCTGGCCGAGCCAGCATCGTTGAAGCCGGCGCGTCTCGGGCTCAATCGACGGATCCAACGCGCGGCCCTGGCTCGCGTCGCCATCGGCCCAGTGAATGGACCACAGGCGATCGAAAACCCGGTCAACGAGTTGTTCGTCGTTTTCGCTCCAAGCGTCGTGGTAATCCGCGGTGCTGGTGAGCCGCAAATCGCAATTCTGCGCGAATTCAGCGTGCAGGGCGATCCAGCGCGGATCCAGGGACTGCGTCAAATGCCGCGCGTTGTGAGCGGTCCAACGCAGGTCTTCCTCGAAAAACGGGGCGTATTTGTCTTTGAAAGCCGCAAGCGCTTCTGGGCTGCTCGCTATTTTGGCGAGCTTGCTGTCGTCGCCGCGAATCGCGTAATGCGACATCGCGCGGCACCAGTCGACGAGGCTGTGCTCAGGACTGTAAAGCGGGTGGATTTTGCGTTTTTGCGTGTCGTATTCAAGGCCGTCCGCGATCGCTTGGTCGATGAATGCCATGTCGGCCATGACCAGAGTGATCGCTTCGCTCATCATGCGCGTCGCGACATACAGCCTGTGGTCCATTTCGGTGTCGGCCGCGGGGACGGTGTCGGGCATCGCCCAGTGGATCAGGTCGTGGACCAGAAAGGTGATCTCATGGACATAATCTTTTTTGGGCGTCATCGGCACGCCGGCGTTGAGCCCTGGCCACCAATAGTGTTTAACGCGTCGATTTTCCGAAGCCTTGAACCACGCTCCGCTTTGGTGGACGCGTTCGATGATGGCGCGCGTGGGCGCGGCCTTTGGCGTCTGCAAAATGGCTTGGCCCGCGAGCCACTCATCGACGCGGTCCGTGGGGCGCATGTGTTTCCAGGTGGTCGGCTCCGGATAATGCAGCCATTCTTGCAGCCACGCGCCCACGGCCAGCTGGCGGGCGGAGACCTTCAACCCACGGCGTTTCAGGCCGTCAAGGGTCAGATGCGAGCCCGAAGGCACGAATTTGGAGTCCCAGTCGTAGGCGCCGTCTCGCGTGGGGGCATTTTCGCGCAGGCGGCCGCGCACGCGCTCGATCCAAGTGTGGCGGGGCCCTTCGGCTGCGCCGCTCAGGGGGCTGATTCGATCCGGATAGCACACCGTCAACAGGCTTTGGTGCTCGACGCGACCGTCCGAGAGCTGGCGAAGACTCGTTTGCTCGCGCACGACAGCGTCCGGCGGGGCCGGCGGTTCCTGAGCCAGCATTTCCTTGCGATTGGTGCCGTCCGATGGCGTCTGGACCGCATTGCAGCCATACAGCGCCAGCATTTCGGCGATTTCCGCGAATTTGATGGCGTTGTCGGTGGCGACATGGACGACTTTCATCGAAAGGAACTCCGAAAGGGTGAAATTCGGCGCTGAAAAGCGTCGTGGA
>Ga0209888_1000617_pt1 | contig 16039 bp, 11 predicted proteins | sample OrgsoiDNA_201059_FD_185807 | JGI IMG/M metagenome (GOLD analysis project Ga0209888, IMG submission 185807) | Permafrost soil microbial communities from the Arctic, to analyse light accelerated degradation of dissolved organic matter (DOM) -... | ecosystem: Environmental > Terrestrial > Soil >...
TGGACGGCAATGAGGTACGAATTTCGGCCAGCGTCGGCATCAGCACTTATGCCCTGGACAGCGAAAGCGCCGACAGCATGTTGGTTCAGGCCGACATGGCGCTGTATCGCTCCAAGGACAGCGGGCGCAACCAGTACCACTTCCACTCCGAAGAGATCAACCAGGAAGTCATCGACCGGGTCTCGATCACCCAAGACCTGAAAAAGGCCATCGAACAGAATGAACTGGAGCTGCATTACCTGCCGGAAGTCGACCTGGGCACCGGCAAGATCCTCGGCATGGAGGCCCTGGTGCGCTGGAACCACCCCGAGCGCGGCACACTCGGCGCCGAGCTGTTCATCCCCGCCGCGGAAAAGACCGGGACCATCGTCGCCCTGGGCCGCTGGGTGCTGGACCAGGCCTGCCGGCAGATGCACCAATGGCGCAAGGACGACATGGCGCCGCCGGTGATTGCCATCAACCTGTCCCTGGCCCAGCTCAAAAGTGGCGGCGAACTGATTCGCGATGTGGTCGAGACCACCGACAAATGGGGGCTGTCACCCTCGGACCTGCAGTTCGACGTCACTGAAGCGACCCTGGCCCACACCAAATGGACCCAGAACGACGTACTGCCGAAACTGCGTGAACTCGGTGTGAAGATCGCCATCGACGATTTCGGCACCGACTACTCGTCCTTCGATTACCTCAAGACCTACCGCGTCAACCATCTGAAGCTGGCGCAGTCGCTCATCAACCACGCGACCCAGGACCCGGAAAGCGCCACCACCCTGCGGGCGATCATCAACTTTGCCCGGGAAGTGGGGATCGGCATCATCGCCGAAGGCGTGGAAACCCAGGAGCAACGCCAATCATTGATCTCCACGGGCTCGCCGATGGCCGCCCAGGGTTATTACTTCAGCAAGGCCGTCGACAGCCAGCGCGCCAGCGAACTGCTGCACACCGGCCACATCGCCCCTAGCCCAACGCCAGAGATCCGCCCATGAATCGAGCCGCCGGCGCCGCCAACAAGCGCATCCTGATCGTCGATGACACCGCCTCGATTCATCAGGACTTTCGCAAGATCCTCGGCCCCGAACAGGAAGATGAACTGAGCCTGGACTCCACCGAGCACCTGCTGTTCGGCACCACTCGCCCGCAGCGCCAAAGCTTCGAGATCGACTCGGCCTACCAGGGGCAGGAGGCGCTGGAGTTGGTGAAGCTGGCCTTGGCCGCCGAGAAACCCTATGCCATGGCCTTTCTCGACATGCGCATGCCGCCAGGCTGGGACGGCCTGGAAACCATCGAGCAACTCTGGGCTGTCGACCCGGAGTTGCAAATCGCCCTGTGCACCGCCTACTCGGATTACTCCTGGGAGTCCATGGACGAACGCGTTGCCTTCGGCGACCAACTGCTGATCCTGAAAAAACCTTTTGATGCCCTGGAAATTCGCCAGATGGCCAGTGCCCTGACCTGGAAGTGGCAACTGGCGCGGGACATCGCCTCGAAGATGGCGCATCTGGAGCGAACCGTCGAGGAGCGGGTCCAGGAACTGCTGCAGGTTTCCCGATTGCTGCAATTCGATGTACTCACCGAGCTGCCCAACAGCACCCTGCTCGGCGACCGCCTGGGCCAGGCCATTGCCCTGGCCAAACGGCACGGCGAACAGGTGGCCGTGATGTTCATCGGGCTGGATCGGTTCAAGCGCATCAACAATGCCATGGGCTATCCGGCGGGCGATGAAATGCTCAAGCATGTCGCCGACTGCCTGGTGGCGGCCTTGCGCCAATCGGACTCGGTGTTTCGTTACCGCTCCGATGAGTTTGTCCTGGTGCTGCCCGAGTTCATCCACCCGCAACATACCCGTGGCACCGCCGAGAAAGTCCTCGCGGCAGTCAATACACCCCATGAAATTGCCGGGCATAAACTGCGAGTGACCGCGAGCCTGGGTATCAGTCTCTACCCCGGCGATGGCGAGGACCCACTGGTGCTGATCAAGAAAGCCGAAGCGGCCATGCGCAACGTCAAGGAGCAGGGCGCCAACAGCTTCGGTTTTTTTATCGAGGACCTGAACCTGCGGGCCCGCGAGCAGCAATCCATCGAGTCCGGCATTCGCCTGGCCCTGGAGCGTGAGGAGTTCGTGCTGCACTACCAACCCAAGCTGGACCTCAAGACCGGCAAGGTGGTCGGTGCCGAGGCACTGATTCGCTGGCAGCATCCCGAACGCGGCCTGCTCTACCCCGCGGACTTCATCTCGGTGGCCGAAGACAGTGGCCTGATCGTCCCTCTGAGCCATTGGGTGTTGCGCCAGGTCTGCCTGCAAGGTCGGGCCTGGCAGGATCAGACCCATGCCGGGCTGATCCTGTCGCTGAATATCTCGGCCATGGACTTCCGCCAGCGCGATTTCCTCGACGGCATCCGCCGGGTGCTGGTAGAAACCGGCATGGAGCCGACCCGGCTGGAGCTGGAAATCACCGAAAGCGTGTTGATGCAGAATGTCGACCACACCATTGAAACCCTGAAAGCCATCAAGGCCCTGGGCATCCGCCTGGCCATCGATGATTTCGGTACCGGCTATTCGAGCCTCAGCTACCTGCAACGCTTTCCCATCGATGTGCTGAAGATCGACCAGTCGTTCGTGCGCGACCTCAATGGCGACAGCAACGATGCCGCACTGGTGAGCGCGATCATCAGCCTGGGCAAGAGCCTGCATCTGAACGTCATCGCCGAGGGCGTGGAAACCCAGGACCAATTGTCCTTCCTCAAGGCCCATGACTGTGAGGAGGGCCAGGGTTACTACTTCAGCAAGGCGGTCGAAGCCGAGACCTTCCTGGACCTGTTACAGGGCAAGCGCTTCGAACGACCGGCACAGAACTGACCCTGAACCCGCCTTTTTTGCCAAGGACATGCTCATGATGCCTCGCGCACCACTGTCGTTTCTGGCGAGATTGCTCGCCTGCTGCGGGATGTTGCTCAGCCCCCCCCTGGTCGCCGCGCCGCTGGACGAACCGCTCAAGCCATTGCCGGATATCCCCGTGCAGGATCCGCGAAAAGTCGAGCTGGGGCGCCAGTTGTTCAATGAAAAACTCATGTCGGTCAATAACACCACGTCCTGCGCCAGTTGCCATCACCTGGATCAGGGCGGGGCGGACGACAAACCCTTCTCCATCGGTTTCCAGGGCGGTAGCCTGGGCATCAACACCCCGACCGTGTTCAACGCCGCGCTGAACTTCAAGCAGTTCTGGAACGGCCGCGCCGAGACCCTGGAGGCGCAAATCGAAGACGTGGTGAAAAGCCCGATCGAAATGGGCAACACCTGGCCTCACGTGGTCGAGACCCTCAACCAGACCCAGAGTTACAAGGAGGCCTTCAGCGAGGCGTATAAGGATGGTGTGACCATCGCCAACGTGCAGAATGCCCTGGCCAGCTACGAGCGCAGCCTGCTGACCCCCAACTCGCGTTTCGACCAGTACCTCAAGGGCAACACCGACATCCTGACCCTCGACGAAAAATACGGTTATCAGCGTTTCAAGGACTACGGCTGTATCGCCTGCCACCAGGGCGTCAATGTCGGCGGCAACATGTTCCAGAAGTTTGGTGTGATGGGTGACTACTTCAAGGCCCGGGGCAATCCCACCGAAGCCGACCTGGGGCGCTACCTGGTGACCCGGGACGACTACGACCGCAACGTGTTCAAGGTCCCCAGCCTGCGCAACGTCGCGCTCACCGCGCCGTACTTTCACGACGCCTCGGCCAAGACCCTGGAAGACGCCGTCCACGTCATGTTCACCTATCAGCTGGGACGCGTCCCTTCCAACGAGGACATCCGCCTGATCGTGCTGTTTCTCAAGACCCTGACCGGCGAACTGGGAGGTAAACCGCTATGACTCAGACCAGCGGCTTCCTGAACCGGGTCCTCCTGCCGCGCCTGGCCGTTCTGCTCGTAGCGCTGTTGGGGATTCTATACCTCATGGCCGATACCGACGCGACGCTGGACTACGCCCGTTGCCGTGACCTGATCAATCGGGTCAAACAGCTGGATGCACAATGGGATACCGAAATCCTCAAGGCCAGGATCGCGGTGGCGCGCAACTACGACCCGTTGGTCAAGCCCCCGCAGGAAATGCACCAGCTCTTGCAGACGTTCACCCCGACCGCGCCCGGCCAGGAACAAAAAGCCGCCGACGCCTGGAAGGACCGCCGGGATACCCTGGCCCAGGCACTCGCCGAAAAGGCCCGGCTGGTCGAACAGTTCAAATCCCGCAACGCGATACTGCGCAACTCCCTGGCCTTCCTGCCGACCGCCGAAGACGATATCCAGCACCAGCTCAGCGAACTGCAGGACCAGGACAAACTGATGCTCCAGGACATGTCCAACGACATCTACGACCTGCTGCTCAGCGCCCTGGAATTCGCCCAGACCACCACCGACGAACGCGCCCACAGTATCGAACTGGGGCTCAACCAGGTGGCGATCGACGCACAGCGCCTGCCGCCCTCGTTCAATGAGCCGGTGCAAATCCTGCTCAACCACGTCAACCTGATCCTGCGCGAACAACCCCAGGTCAATGCACTGATTGAAGAGATCGACGCCGTGCCGGTCTCCGAAAGCCTGGATGCCATCACCGACCAACTGAACCAGGAGCAACAAGAGGCCGACCAGATCAATCAGCGCCACCATTTGTACCTGCTGGTTTTCTCGGCCCTGTTGCTCGTCCTGCTGCTGTACCTCGCCAGCCGCCTGGTCCGCAGTTACGCTGAAATCAACCGGGTCAACAGCGCCCTGCAAGCCGCGAACACCGACCTTGAGCAACGCGTCGAGCGACGTACCCAAAGCCTGCGCGAGGCCCAGAGCGAACTGATGGAAAGCGCGCGCCTGGCCGGCATGGCCGAGATCGCCACCAACGTACTGCACAACGTCGGCAATGTGCTCAACAGCGTGAACATCTCCGCCGACCTGGTGGCGCGCAAGTTGCGCAGCAGCAAGGCCCAGGGCCTGGCCAAGGCGGTGACGATGATCAACGAGCACAAACACGATCTCGGCGAGTTCATTACCGGTGACGAACGTGGCAAGCTGTTGCCTGGGTATCTCAACCAACTGGTCGAGGCCATTGCCGCGGAACAACAGAGCATGAGCGACGAACTGACCCAGTTGAGCAAAAGCGTCGACCATATCAAGGACATCGTCTCGACCCAGCAATCCTATGCCGGTGTCTCGACCATGGAGGAGCCGCTGCATATCCGCGATCTGCTCGAGGACGCCCTGCGCATGAACTCCGGTGCCCTGAGCCGGCACAACGTCACGGTGATCCGCGAATACGACGACGTACCCCGGGTGATGGCCGACAAGCACCGTTTGCTGCTGATCCTGATCAACCTGATCAGCAACGCCAAGCAGGCCATGGCCAGCCTCTCCGACCGCCCGCGGGAGATCACCCTGCAAGTCCGGGCGATCGAGGACAACACCTTGCGCATCAGCGTCAAGGACGCCGGCGAAGGCATCCTGCCGGAAAACATGACGCGGATCTTTGCCCATGGTTTCACCACCCGCAAGGACGGCCATGGCTTCGGCCTGCACAGCTGCGCCCTGGCCGCAGTCGAAATGAAAGGGCGCTTGACCGCCCACAGCGACGGCCCCGGAAAAGGCGCCGTCTTTACCCTCGAATTGCCGTTGAAAACCGCCGTGGGGGCTGTATGAATACACTCCGCAACCGCCGTATCCTGCTGGTCGACGACACCCCGTCGATCCATGAGGACTTTCGCAAGATTCTCACCCCCATGGTCGACGACTCACCGGACCTGGACCTGATGGAAGCCGCGCTGTTCGGCCAGGAGGTCAAGACCAGCAGCGTCCTGCCGTTCGAACTCGACTCGGCCTATCAGGGCCAGGAAGGCCTGCAGAAGGTCGAGCAGTCGGTGGCTTGTGGAAAGCCCTACGCCCTGGCCTTCGTCGACATGCGCATGCCCCAGGGTTGGGACGGTGCCGAAACCATCGAGCACCTGTGGCAGGTCGACCCCAACCTGCAAGTGGTGGTCTGCACCGCCTACACCGACTATTCCTGGGACGACCTGCTGGAGCGCCTGCACGGTCATGACCGGCTGGTGATCCTGAAAAAGCCCTTCGACAATATCGAAGTCCAGCAATTGGCCAATACCCTGACCAATAAATGGGAAATGACCGAGCGCGCCAACCTGCAGATGCACCGGCTGGAAGAGTTGGTCGAAGAGCGGACCCTGGCGCTCAAGAAGACCAGCCTGGCCTTGCAGCATGAGATCGACGAACGCAAGCAGTTGGAAGGGCAGCTTGTGCAATCGGAGAAACTTGCCTCCCTCGGTCAACTGGCCGCCGGCGTCGCCCATGAGATCAACAACCCCATCGGTTTCATTTCCTCGAACCTGGGGACCCTGGAGGGCTATTTCGGCAAGTTGCTGGAAATGCTCCAGGCCTATCAGAACGCTGAGGAAGGGGTCGCCGCGCCCGAGTTGCGGGCACGCTTGAAGGACCTGCGCGAACGGGTCGAACTGGATTTCCTCGAAGAGGACATTCCGTTGCTGATCAAGGAATCCAAGGAAGGCATCGGCCGGGTCGGGCAGATCGTCAAGGACCTGAAGAACTTCTCCCGGGTTGATTCGAACCAGGAGTGGCAATGGAGCAACCTGCAACTGGGCATCGAATCGACCCTGAACATTGTCGCCAACGAACTCAAATACAAGGCCGATGTGGTCAAGGACTACGCCGCGCTGCCGGAGATCGAGTGCCTGGCGTCGCAGATCAACCAGGTGATCATGAACCTGGTGGTCAATGCCGCCCAGGCCATGGGGCCGGAGCGTGGCACCATCACCCTGCGGGGCGGTACCCTCGGCGAGCGGATCTGGCTGGAAGTGGCCGACACCGGCTCGGGCATGGCGCCCGAGACCGTACAGAAGATCTTCGACCCGTTCTTCACCACCAAACCCATCGGCCAGGGCACGGGCCTGGGCTTGTCACTGTCCTATGGCATCGTGCAGAAGCATGCCGGGCAGATCACCGTGAGCAGCGAGGTCGGCGTGGGCACCACGTTCAGGATCGAGTTGCCGATCCGCCAGAACAAGGCTGCTTGAACCAGGGGGGAGCCGGCTGGCCGGCTCCCCCGTGACTTCAGGCTGCTTCCTGGAAATCCATTTCCGGTGGCTGTTTGCGGAAACCACCGGTCAGGAAGCCCAGGTACACCAGGCCGACCGCCAGCCAGCTCAGGCCCAGGTAGATCGCCAGGTGATCAAGGCTGATCATCAGCCACAGATCCGCCACCAGGCCGATCAGCGGGCACACCAGGAACAGCAGCAGCTCACGCGGTCCACGTTTCTCGCCACCGATCCAGTAGTGGAAAATCACCGACAGGTTCACCAGGCTGAAGGCCAGGAACGCACCGAAGTTGATGAACGAGGTGGAGGTGGTTACGTCGAGCTTCAGTGCCAGCAAAGCCACCACCGCACACAGCAGAATGCTGTTGACCGGCGTGCCGAAACGCTCATGCAAGGTACCGAAGAACGACTTCGGCAACACGCCGTCGCGGCCCATTGCGTACAGCAGACGCGAACCGCTGGCCTGGGCCGACAGACCCGAAGCGAACTGACCGACAATCAGGCCGATCAGGAAGATCGTCACAAACAGGTCGCCACCGATATTGCGGGCGATTTCATACGCGGCCGAATCGACGTTGTCGAACACGAACGACGGATGGGCCAACTGCACGAAGTACGACACCCCCACGAAGATCAAACCGCCGATCAGGGTGATCAGCATGATCGCCCGCGGAATAGTCCGGCGCGGATCACGGGTTTCTTCGGTCAGGGTACTCACCGCATCGAATCCCAGGAACGAATAGCAGGCAATCGCCGCGCCGCTCATGATCAGGGGCATCTGCATATCGCCGCTGAGAAACGGTGCCATGGTCCACAACGGCTTGCTGGCGTCACCGCCGATGTAGTGGATCGCCAGGGCGACAAAGGCCACCAGCACCAGGAACTGCACCAGCATCAGCAAGGCATTGATACCGTTGGCCAGACGCAGGCCGACGATATTGATCACGCTGGTGATGCCGATAAAGGCCAGTACCCAGACCGCTTGTGGCACCGAGGGAAACGCCGAATTGAGGTATGCCGCGCCGATCAGCCAGATCGCCATGGGCAGGAACAGGTAATCGAGCAGCACCGCCCAGCCGGCAATAAAGCCCAGCTTGGGGCTGATGGCTTTGCGTACATAGCTGTAGGCCGAGCCGGCCACCGGGAAAGCGGCGGCCATGCGTCCGTAGCTCATGGCGGTGAAGAACATCGCCACCAGCGCGGCGAGATAGGCGGCCGGAACCATGCCGGCCGTGGACTGGGCAAGAATGCCGAAAGTGCCGAGGACAATGATCGGCGTCATATAGGCGATGCCGAACAGCACCACCGACCCCAGCGAAAGGGTGCGTTGCAAACGAGCCATGAGGCGACTACTCCGAATGTTATTGGATTTATGGCAGAGCCGAGTTCGGCAAGGTTGGAGCGGTACTACAAAATTCTTGTTTTGAAAAAGCCATCGGTAGCCCGCCACCGCGGGCCCCGGTCAATCCTTGGGAATCAACAACTCCCGCACCCCGTTGGCGTGCTCGATCACCTCGCCCGGCAAACGCAGGCGCTGGTCATCCAGGTAGCGATAGTCACGCCGCGCCGCCGCCAGTTGGCTCAGGTCCAACTGCACCGTGAACTGGCCGTCCTCACGCCCGGCTTCAAACAGCAGGCTGCCGAACGGATCCACCAGCGCACTGCCTCCGGCGAACAGCAAGCCGCCGTCGCCCTCTTCCACCCGGTTGACCATCAGCGCGAACGCCTGGTTTTCCTGGGCGCGGGCCATGATCGCGGTGCGGTGGGTCGGGCCGTAGGGGTCCATGTTGCCGTTGGTGACGATCAGCAACTCGGCGCCCAGCTGCGCCAGGGCCCGGGCGGTTTCCGGGAACTCGATGTCGTAGCAGATCAGCAGGCCCACGCGGATACCGTTCCACTCGGCGGTGACATAGCGGTCGCCAGCGGTGAACACACCGCGATCCGAAGCCCACAGATGGGTCTTGCGATAGCGCAGGGCAATGCCTTCGGGGGTTATCAGCAAGGTGCTGTTATAGAACTGCCCGGCGTCGTTCTCGGCCACACCGATCACCACCGCCAGATTGCGTTCCCGCGCCACCCGCTGCACGGCCTGGACGGTCGGACCATCCAGTGGCTCGGCAACAGCGGCCACGGTCTCGGCGGACGGAAAGCCCATCAGGTGGGTTTCCGGGAACACGATCAGCTGCGTATCGGCGGCGCAGGCCGCAATCGCCGCCAGTGCCCGCCCGAGGTTATAGGCGGTATCGTTGTCCCGGCCCGCAAGCTGGGCAAATTCGACCTTCATGGATTTTTCCTTGTTTTCGATAGCCGGCCAGGCTCAATGACGGCGCCGAGCTGGCAGAATGAGTGCCCGGCCATTGTGTGTGGGTCCAGTATGCGCACCGGGGGCAGGCCGTGGGAATTACGCGGCCGGGGTAACCTGATAGGGGTAGACGAATGACACTGATCCTGGACGACATCGCCTGGCACCGTGCGATGGGGCAAATGATCGAGGCCCTCGACCGGCCGAATTTCTGGACGCAACTGGTGCGCCTGCTCGACCAGTACGTGACGTTCGACAGTTGGGTGGTGCTGCTGTTCAGCAACGGCCGGCACCCGGAAGTGTTCGCCGAATGCCCGGGCGAGGACGGCGGCCCGGATCAGTTGTTCCAGGATTACCTGCGCGGCCTGTACCTGCTCGACCCGTTCTACATCGCCAGCCGCGAACAGCAACGCACCGGCCTGTACCGCCTGCCGGAGGTCGCGCCGGAGCATTTCGAGCTGACCGAGTACTACCAGCGCTACTTCCGCCTGAACGTGGTAGCCGATGAAATCCAGTTCAACTGCCAGCTCGACGGCGACCGTACCCTGTGCCTGTCGCTGGGGTCCACCACGTCCTTCAGTGCCGAACAGATCGCCCTGCTGTCCTTGATCCAGCCGTGGGTCCTGGCGCTGCTGCGCCAGCGCCTGCCCTATGAAGTCCACGAAGCCGTGGCCCAACCGAACACGGCGGGGCAAGTCGACTGGCGCACGCAGCTGGAAGCCTCGGTGCAACAGCTCAAGGGCGCGCAACTGACGGCCCGTGAACTGGATGTCGGGCGGTTGATGCTCAGCGGTTGTTCAAGCAAGGAAATCGCCCGCAAGCTGGAAATTTCCATCGAGACGGTGAAGGTCCACAAGAAGCACATGTACAGCAAGTTGGGGATCAAATCCCAGTCGGAGCTGTTCTCGATTTTCTTACAGGCGCAGAATGCCTGACCTCCCGACGAGTCCGAACCAAAGGAAACCGTATGAGCCTGTCCCTTCTGAGCCGCTACGCCTTCTTTGCCGGTTGTGTGATCTTCACCCTCGCCAGCTTGCCCTTCCTGGCGCATGACTGGCTGTGGCCGTTCACCCTGCTGACCGGCTGCCTTAGCCTGCTAGGCCTGTTCGACCTGCTGCAAAGTCCCCACGCGGTACGCCGCAACTACCCGATCCTGGGCAATATCCGTTACCTGGTAGAAGGCATTCGCCCGGAGATCCGCCAGTACCTGCTGGAATCCGACAGCGATGCCCTGCCCTTCTCCCGTTCCCAGCGCTCGCTGGTCTATTCGCGGGCCAAGAACGAAAGCGCCGACAAGCCCTTCGGCACCCTGATCGATGTGTACCAGGGCGGTTTCGAATTTATCGGCCATTCCATGCGCCCGGCACCGCTGAGCGACCCGAGCAGCTTTCGCGTGATCGTCGGTGGCCCGCAGTGCAAGCAACCGTACTCGGCCTCGGTGTTCAACATCTCGGCCATGAGCTTCGGTTCACTGAGTGCCAACGCCATCCGAGCACTGAACCAGGGCGCCAAGCTCGGCAACTTTGCCCACGATACCGGCGAAGGCAGCATCAGCCCCTACCACCGCGAGAACGGTGGCGACCTGACCTGGGAACTGGGCAGCGGCTATTTTGGCTGTCGTACCTCGGATGGCCGTTTCGATCCGGAACGCTTCGCCGCCCAGGCACAGACCCCGCAGGTACGGATGATCGAAATCAAAATGAGTCAGGGCGCCAAGCCCGGCCATGGCGGCATCCTGCCCAAGCACAAGGTGACCAAGGAGATCGCCGAGACCCGCGGCATCATGATGGGCGAAGACTGCGTATCACCGTCTCGACACAGCGCGTTTTCCACCCCGGTGGAAATGATGCACTTCATCGCTCAACTGCGTGAGCTGTCCGGTGGCAAGCCGGTGGGCTTCAAGTTCTGCCTGGGCCATCCATGGGAATTCATGGGTATTGCCAAGGCCATGCTGGAAACCGGCATCCTCCCGGACTTTATCGTGGTCGACGGCAAGGAAGGCGGTACCGGCGCGGCACCGGTGGAGTTCACCGACCATATCGGCGTGCCGATGCGCGACGGCCTGCTGTTCGTCCACAACACCCTGGTGGGCCTGAACCTGCGGGACAAGATCAAGCTCGGCGCCAGCGGCAAGATCGTCAGTGCCTTCGACATCGCCAGCGTCCTGGCCATCGGTGCCGACTGGGCCAACTCGGCGCGCGGCTTCATGTTCGCCATCGGCTGCATCCAGTCGCAGAGCTGCCACACCAACAAGTGCCCGACCGGTGTTGCGACCCAGGATACCTTGCGTCAACGCGCCCTGGTGGTGCCGGATAAAGCCCAGCGGGTGTTCAACTTCCACCGCAATACCCTGAAGGCGCTGGCCGAAATGCTGGCGGCAGCGGGGCTGGAGCACCCGGCGCAACTGGAGGCCAAGCATCTGGTCCGGCGGATGTCGACGACCGAGATCAAGTTGTTCTCACAGCTGCATGTGTTCCTCAAGCCGGGTGAGCTGCTGACCGGCGAGGTCACTGGCGAGTTCTATTCGCGGATGTGGCAGATGGCGCGGGCGGATAGTTTCGAGCCCCAAGAGGTAGCAGCCGCATAACGAGGGCAAAGGCGCTTGGCCAGAAGAGGCCACGCGCCTTCATTCACACCTGGCAGGATTATCCGCTGGCACATTCGCACAGATCTCATACAACCCTAGAACATTATCACCCATCAATACCTGCTTGATCTGACGCCAACGACTGGGAAGATGAAGCTCGTTACCCGGCCTCTCATAGGAGGAGTCAAGCCACCATACTCGACCCGTTACCGTATCAAGACGCTCGAGAGACTCAATATAAGTATCATTCCCATACTTCATCATGGGGGCAAAAAATCCTGAGGGGACTGAGCGATCACCTTGTGACAACGGGAAATACAACAACAGCTTGCGCTGTTTATCACCATAAAAATGTGCCGCATAAAATAGATAGGCATCACCCACGACCAATACATCGCCACCAATAGATTCTGCATTAAAATACCTCATCATCTCAGCCAGTCTAGAATCAGCTACCCGATAAGGATTGTTCATTGTATGCTGCTGACTATAGACATGACTCAAACCTAAAACCTCTACAACCAACAACATACAGACCACCACAACAAACACCTGACCATTACGCAGTTTATCCAATGCTATCGCCACAACAAAAGGCATCATCACTGCCGAGAAAAACAAATATCGCTCTACAAATGCAGGCACATAAAAAGAAAACAGAAAAACAACAAGGATCGTCAAAAACCCACACACAACAATCAACATTTGAACCGCATATAGACTGCAATCTTTCCACACCACCACACCCGCACAGATCAGATACAAATTCGGCACTAGCCAATAAATAAAAATATTGTAGTCGCGCCCATCATTAACGATCAAGAACCTCCATATCGCTGACGGCAAACTATAACGGGAAACGGGCTGAATCCAGCCCATTGCTGAGGTGTTAAGCTGAATAAAGATATTCGACAACCATGGCAAGTAAAGCAGGACAATCACAACATTCGCCAACCACCAGCAGGGCCTCTCAACATGTCGATGCCTTCCATAAATCGGGAGACGGATAAATAGCAGATACAACCAGTGAGAAGCCGCGCAGAAAATCGAAAAATAGTGTGTATAAAAGCCACCCACCATCAATAACACATAGGTAATCAGATAGACTTTTCTTTGCGGCTTGAACACCCAGTAAACCAGCGCAATGGTTGCTCCCGTCAGTTCAGCGCCCATCAGCGCATACATGCGCACATCCTGGCTGTAGCGAACCGCGATAGGTAACAACGCCAGCAACAAGCCCGCGGTTATTGCCGCCCGCGGTGTTGAAACCATTCGCACCAGCCAAATGCCAAGCCCGACGTTGACTACGCCAAGCAAGGCGCTGAAACCTCTTGTCCACATCAACGCATTGCTGCCGGTCAGTGCAACCAGCTCATGCAGGAGCATATAAAAAAGCGGGGGGTGCACATCTCGGCCACTTAATGTCCAGATATCAGCAAGCGGATAGGTAATTAACTCCAGGCTAAAACCTTCGTCAGACCATATGGATGCGTTAGTCAACAAATAAAAACGCACCACTATCGACACACCAACAATCGCGACGCCCCCCCCCCCCATGGCGCGTGAATGCGTGCTCGTCACGGCAGCCGATTCAATCTCATTCATGACGTTCCCATTCTTGGATCGACGACAGGCCTTTTCCCCGCCGGGTAGAAACAATGTCCTTTACCACATACCTGGGCCGATGCTTGGCCTCCATATAAATCCGCCCCACATACTCGCCCAGTATCCCGATCCCGATCAGTTGCATCCCCCCTAAAAACAATATTGCCGTCATCAGCGATGGATACCCTGGCACTTCGTTACCAAATAACAGTTTGTCGACCACCATATACCCGGCATACAGCAGCGCGAACAAGGAGATCCCGCCGCCAATGTAGCTCCACAGGCGCAACGGCAGGGTACTGAACGAGGTGACCCCTTCGAGTGCCAGGTTCCATAATTTCCATGCATTGAACTTGCTCCGGCCGCCGGCACGGGACGCACGATCGTATTCAATAATGGCGACCGTGAAACCGGCCCACGACAGGACACCTTTCATGAACAACTGCTGCTCCGGCAAAACCTTGATGACATCCACCACTTTGCGGTCCATCAGTCGGAAGTCACCTACATTTTCCTCGATATGGGTGTAGGCAATGTGCTTGAGCAGACGGTAGAAGAGGGAAGCACTGTGACGTTTCAGGTAACCATCGCTGGAACGATCCCGACGTTTGGCCAACACCACATCAGCGCCGTTTTGCCAGGCTTGGAGCAATCGGGGGACGACCTTGATCGGATCCTGCAGGTCAACATCAATGGGAATGACCGCCTCACCACTGGCAAACTCAAGGCCGGCGAACAGCGCCGGCTCTTTCCCGAAATTTCGTGAAAAATTGACCAGCACCACGTTGTCATCCATCAGCGTCAACGCACGAGCGATGTTTTCCGTACCGTCCAAACTACCGTCATTGATAAAGATAATTTCGACCTGATAATGATCCAACCCAGGCTCTTGCCTGACGGTCTGGTAAAAAAGCTCAATGGTCTGTTCTTCATTGAACAGCGGAACCACCAAAGAAACCTTCACGTCGCCGTGCCCCGAAAGACCACGTAGCTGGCATACAAGTAGCCCACCACCAAGCTGACGCCTGAAAAGACCACCAGTGTCACGATGCCAGGCATGGCCGATTCATCCCCAAGCCAGCCGATTGCCAGACTCAAAAAAGCCATGAAGCCGATAAACGACAGGTAGCGCGCCCACGATGCAGCGCGTTTGAAGTTATATCGCGAGTTGGCATAAAAGGAGAAGGTAGCCGCCACGGCAAAGGCGCAGACATTACTGAAGACCTGACGAACCGACAGGACGCTGTGCAGCGTCAGGAAGATGCCCCAGTGAATCAACGTATTAAGAACGCCAATATAGACGTAGATCGAAAAGTGCCTGAGCAACACACACACGGCCATATCCTGAATTCCGTAGCCGGAAAGAAATACCCGCCCGATAAATACCGAGGGGTGCTTCCACGTACAACGAAACACCAGCGTGGTGAGGTCTCAACACTAGGCTGCGCCAACAGGCCTGTCTACTGTCAGAAATAACAGGTACAGACGAGCTTATCACGCTGATCTGGACACTCTGCCGCTCCTTCTGGCACGTACACACCTGTTATTCCTGACAGTAGACAGACCTGTTGAGGCGCTCTAGTGTCAGGCTCCTACCCATAGGTGTTCGTTGCCAGGAATACATGGACGCTAAAAAACGCTATGGCGGGGTTCTTTCAAACCTGCGCTGCCTATCTGAAAAACACCTCTGGGTGCTGGTCCTGGCGTTGGCCGTCTATGTTCGGTTTTATGCGATTCAGAGCCCCTATTTCTGGACCGACGAGGCCCTTTCGGCGCTGATCAGCAGCCAATCCCCCGAGCGGATCTGGTTTCACGCAGGACACGACGTCTCTCCGCCGCTCTATTTCCTGCTGCTTCATGCCTGGGGCGCCGTGTTTGGCGATGGTGTATTTTCACTGAGGGCAATGAGTGCGCTGGCCGGAGTTCTGACCACGCTGTTGGGCATGTGGATAATGCGTTTGCTGGATACACCGCGAACGGCCGTACTGACCGGATTGCTCCTCGCCCTGTTTCCGATCGCGGTCCGTTACAGCCAGGAAACCCGGATGTATACGCTGGAACACGTCTGGCTGCTGGGGGCAACCATTGCCCTGGTCTACTGGGTGAAAAGTACCCGTGATCGATATCTGCTGGTTTACGTGCTGCTCATGACGGCAGCGCTCTATACCCATTACTTTGCGATCTTCTGTGTGCTTCCTCACTGGGCGTATCTGGCCATTCTGGCCTTCAGAAAAAACGACCCGACGCGGCACTTTTTCCGTGGGGCCTGGTGGCTGGCCAATATAAGTATTGCTCTTTTATATGTGCCATGGCTGATCAGCCTGGTGGATGAGCTATTTTTCAATTTTGATAAACTTAAAATCGGCGGCGATATTTTGTGGGTACCGAAACCGACAGCCTATACGTTGCCCTCTTCCATCTGGAGGTTTTTTTCAGTCAGGGACCGG
>Ga0209888_1000621_pt1 | contig 15858 bp, 10 predicted proteins | sample OrgsoiDNA_201059_FD_185807 | JGI IMG/M metagenome (GOLD analysis project Ga0209888, IMG submission 185807) | Permafrost soil microbial communities from the Arctic, to analyse light accelerated degradation of dissolved organic matter (DOM) -... | ecosystem: Environmental > Terrestrial > Soil >...
CGAGATGGCGTGGGCCACGCAAGAGGACGTTTTTTCTCTTTTGGAGCGCGTGCTTCCGCGCTTGTTCGCCGCCGGCGACCCCTTGGCCCAGGTCGCGCAAGCCCCGTGGCCGCGCATCCAATACGCGCAGGCTTTGGCGCAATATGGCAGCGACAAGCCCGACTTGCGCCTGCCATGGAGAGCGATGGAAGCCACCGCCTGGGCCGCCGAGCGCGCCCCGTCTTTGCTGCGCACGCCCGCCAGCCAGGCTCGCGTCCTGGTGGTTCCGGAGTCCGTTGAAAAGCCGCGCTCTTGGGGCCAGAAAATCGCCTCTGTCGCGCAAGCGGCGGCGGGCGGGTTGACGGCGATTCACGGCCGACGCGAGGCGGAGCGCGCGCCCGGGGTTCCGGAATCCCTGGGCGGCGGCCTGTGGAAAAGCATGTCCGCGGAGGAGGCGCTGGCTTTGCCGGGCGTGGGCGAGCTGCCGGCGGGCGCTCACTTTTGGTTGCTGGCCGGAGAGCAAAAAGAGATTGAGGCCGCCGTCAAATCGGTCCGCGAGGAGCTTTCGTCCCTCGTTGAGCTCGACGCGCACGACTACCGGTTTGTCTGGGTCGTCGACTTTCCGATGTATGAGCTCGACGAGAAGGGCGAGATCGCTTTTTGCCACAACCCCTTTTCGATGCCGCAAGGCGGCTTGGAGGCGTTGAGGACGCAAGACCCATTGACGATGACCGCGCGCCAATATGACATCGTGGTCAACGGCATCGAGCTGTGCTCGGGGGCCGAGCGCAACCACGAAGTGGAGAGCCTTTTGGAGGCGTTCCGCATCGCGGGCTACCCGGCCGAGCGCGTCGAGCGCGAGTTCTCGGGCCTGCTGAGCGCGTTTCGGCACGGCGTGCCGCCGCACGCGGGCGCCGCGCCCGGCGTCGACCGGATGGTGATGCTGCTCACGCAAAGCGAGACCATCCGCGACGTGATGGCGTTCCCGCTTTCCTCCGGCGGCGAAGACTTGTTGATGCACGCGCCCAGCTCCATCGAGCCCGCCCGTTGGGCGGAGCTGGGGCTGCGCCCCGCCGGCGCTGAAAACGCTTCTCTGCTCACGGAGCAGCCCGCGTCGGTTGCGCAAACCACGCTGGATTCAACCGCGGGCTCAATCCCGGATTCAGCGACGGAATCCGGGACGCAAACGGATCTTTTTGGCGCCGTGGATTTCGGAAATGACGAATTCTCGTCAATGGATTTGTTCGGCGACGCTTTCCCGCAAAGCGCCCAAGCCGTCGGATCGCCGTCGGTGTCGGCTCTCACGGCTCCGATCCCGCTGGCCGCGCAGAATTTGGAGTCCGCAGAAGCGGCTCAATCGCCGATCCCGCAGAAACTTGCGTTCGGCATGGCCGTGCCGCGCGCGCCGACGCCGGGCGTCTCCAGCGCCAAATTGTCGCTGGCCGCGGGCGAAAGCGACTGGGAAGAAGCCGCCAAGCACTTCGCCGGCGCGTCCCAGAAGGCTCGCGAGAACGCGATCGCGCTCGCCCTGGACCACAGCCGAGAAGTCGTCCTGCAAGCCGCGCGCGAAAAGAAACCGGACGCCACCGATGGCGTCGTCATCGATTTTCAAGCCGCGATGAACCGCGATTCGCAGTCCGCGCCCGCGGAGCCCGAGAATCCGCCGCTTCGCTTCATTGAGCGCGCGTTGGCGACCCCTGTGTCCGACAAAATCCGCAACCAGTTGATCGCGGCTTTGTGCGCGACGCCTGGGGCCCACAAAGCATTGGAGCTTGCGTTCGCGCAAGGGCCGGCCCGCATGATGATCACCATGGCGAAGACGGCGCCGTTTGTGGCGCTGCCGCCCTTGCCGTCCGCGAAGCTGTATTCCTCATACTCCCCGAACTCATTTGGCGCGCCGACGCGCGTGCTGCTCGCTGCCATTCGGGCAGGAGTCTGGAAAAACGCAGAAGTCCTCGCGCAACACTGCGGACGCGACACGCCGCCTTCGGACCTCACAGAAACGTTTCCCCTTGTCGCCAACAAAGGCGCGTTGCCGTTGTTGAAAACATTGTGGCCCTTGGCCGAGCGCCATGCGTCCCAACGCGCTCGTTGGGCCACCGAGGCCCTTTCGACGGGGCAATTTGAAACGGCTCGCTGGATGTATGGGCAGCCGATGGACGAGCCCCTGGTCGCCGGAGAGTGGTATTCGTCGACCAAAAGCGACACCCGAGGCCTGACGCTCGCGAACGCCTTTTTCTATGTCGAGCAGTCGGAGTCGATGTTCAACCGCCAAGTGGAGCGCACGGACAAGATTCTGGAAGAGGTCTGCTCGATGTGGGGCGGTTTTGAGCATGGCGGAGCTCAGGCCTTGGCCCAGGTGGCAAAACGCGTGGGCGAGCTTCCTGGACGACATAACAGCGGCTACCGGTATTTGAACGCGGAAGCCAAGCAGGAGCGAGCCCAACAGGTGCTCGCCCGCATGGAATGGTTGTGGGAAAATGGCGCCGGAATGGAAGACAACGGAGCGCTGGCCCTGAAAATGGCCATCGCCACGTGCCCGGAAGTTTGCGAGTGGCTGGCCGCGCGCGGCGCGGTCCAGTCGGACAAGGCGTGCCCGGCGCTCAATGTCGCCGCCCAAGAGGGTCTGGATGAGCAGGTGGCTTGGCTGCTGAAAAACGGCGCGAAAATTGAGCGCAATGAAGAGGCCCTGGCGCACGCCGCGGATTCCGTCCGTGGCGGCGACAAGTCAGGCCCGGTTGTCGCCGGGAACGATCCGGCGTTTGAATTGCTGCTGAGCCAGCCGCAAACCCAGCGCGCGAAGCTGTGGGCCATGGCGAGCGCCGCGCGTGGCGGCCATGTGGACCGGCTAGAGAAAATTTGGGCCACGGGCGTCGACATGAGCCAGCCGTGGGAGCGGATGCCTATTTTGGATTTTTCCGATCCGGTGTATTCCGGGGCGAACGGCGGCGACGGCAAGGCTTTGCGTTGGCTGCTGGCGCATGGGTTCAACCCAGCGGGAATGGCGCCAGAAAAAGACGGCGCGCCCAGCGAGTCGCCGTTGGCTCAGGCCCTCCAATACAACTATGGGCCCGCCGTCGTCGCCTTGATCGAGCACAGCGCCCCTCCTCGGACACTGGCCTCGCGCTTGCGCGCGGCGCAAGAAAATTCAAGCGCGAGCCCGGAGATGCGCGAGGCCTGCGCGCAGGCCTTGGCTGGGTTTGAGCGAGCTGACCTGAGCCGGGAAGTGCAAAAGGCCGGCGTGCAGCAGCGCGCGAAAGAAAAAGAGCAGAAAAGGGAAATCGCCAACAATCCTCAATCCGACGCCGCCTTGGCGGCCGCGGCGAAAGCGGCGACGCCGGAGCCCGAGCCACTGAGAAAGCCCATCGGGCGTCGTTTGTGAGCATCGGCGGCGGTGAAGGCCGCCGCGCGAAGCGCAAGGCGTCGATGGGAAGAGAAGTCGGCGAAAACAGAAGAAAAAAAACAAAAGAAGGGGAACAGACGAAAAAGCATGCGAATAATCCCTAACGCTTGACAGCCTTGCCGCACGGGCGTCCTCTGCTATTTGGAAAATTTTGCAAAGCGGTCGACAGGCCCGAACAGCAAGGCTCGGAAGGAGCATAAACTCTTAGAGATTATTCGTATAAAAAGCAGAAAACCCTTGACGACTCTTCGCGGACTCAGGCATACTCTGTTTGCGAGCCACCGGGACTTGCTGACGGCCAGGAGGGCGTCTCCCCCCGGGGACATTGGATTGCGAGCGGCCCCATTCATGGGGCCGTTTGCTTTTCAGGCCTCGCGTGGCGGTTGGCCTGTTGCCAGTCCCGCCCGCCCGTCCGCCGAGGCGTGTCCACGCTCCGATCGGGGCCAGAGCTTCGCGGGGAGTGTCAAGCGCGCCCGGCCGCGCCCCGCCAATGGCCGGCGGGCAAAAACCACGAATGTTCGAATGTCCTTGAGGCAACCCGCGTTTCAGGCGATAATGAACGCACTGAATTTATTCGCGCGCCGCCTTCATGAATTCCTCCCCGCTGCCTGTCGTCCCGGCCTTTGATCCCGTTTCGTTGTCGCCTGGCGCGCTTGACGCGCAAGGCGCGCCAAGCGCGGTGCCGACGGCGCAGAGCGCGTCGCGCGAAATCGGTGAAGAAGAAGCTTTCGCGCAACGCTGGGAAATCCAAATCAGATTGCGGCCTCGGCACGCCGATTTGTGGGCCGAGTCCGAAAGCGATCGCCGCGATCTCGCAGGAAGCCGGTTGCTGGCGGCGGCGAAAATCGGCGCCGCCGTTGAGGTCGCAGAGCTTCTGAAAATGAATCCATTGATGAAGAAGGACCAATTCGGAAGCACGGCTTTGGCGGTGGCGGCGGAAGCCAGCCATCTTGATTGCGTGAGGCTGCTCTTGCCCGTTTCTGATGCCAATGAGGTCGATGAAGTGGGCATGACGCCTTTGATGTTGTGCGTTTGCGGAAAAAAGGAGCAGTCGCTCGAATGCGCTCGTTTGTTGATGCCGCGAACCAACGTGAAAAAAAAGGACGAAGAGGGCTGGGACGCGCTGATGTGCGCGGCGACCAATAAATTATCTGATTTAGTGGAGTTTTTGCTCCCACAAAGCGATTTGTCCGCCAAAAACGACAATGGGAACACCGCCTTGATGCTGGCGGCCCAAGCATGGGATTCGCGCAGCGTGCAGGTCCTGCTGCCCGGATCGGATTTGAGCCAAATCAATTCGTGGAAACAAACGCCCCTGGCGATGATGATGTCGTTCACAACCCTGTTGCGACAGGGCGAAAGCGAGATCGACCGCGTGGATTGCCTGAGAGCCTTGCTTGCGACCGATTTGAGGGACCAAGTGAACGCGCGCGACGCGGACGACAACACCCCTTTGGCGCTTGCGGCCATGCACGGCTATGTTGATTGCCTGGAAATTTTGGCTCCATTGTGTTCGCGCCTTCTCGCGGAGATGTCCGACCAAGACCCGCAAAATCCTTGCCGAGTGGCCGAGGCCAGCAAAAAATGGGAGTCTTTGGAATTTTTGGCGAATTGGGCGCCACGCGAAATGGCAATGGACATTTTGAAGCGAGTCGGAGCCGAAAAGCTGCCTAAATTCCACGCGCGGATTGAGGCCGAGCAATTGCGGACCACAATCGAGAAGGCAAGCGTCGATGCGCTCCAAGGCGGAATGGTGGTTGAAGCGGAATCGAGCGCGCCCAAAGGGGGGCGGCGATTATGACCGCGATGAAACCAAAAGCCAAAAAATTAGGCGACATTGGCGCGCCGAAAAACAAGGAGAAATCGGGAGAGCCTCATGGGCTGGCCGCGTCCGCTGACGGCATGGCGCCCAATCGCCCCTTCCCAGGAAACAACCATCAAAAGAAGCTCTCTGAGACCTTGATTCGCGTCATCGGCGAGAACAAACAAAGCGAAGCCGAGTTGTTGGAGACCGCAAAAGAGTTGCTGGGCAAAGGAGCCAGCGCGCTGCACTGCTCCGAGATCTATCAAAACAAAGGGACCGCGTTGATGGCGGCCGTTGAGCATGGGCACTTGAATCTCACGAAGTTTTTGGCGCCGTTGTCGAATGTGAACGCCACGACTTTTGGCGGGGACACCGCGCTCATGCTGGCTGCGGCGGTCAGCAAAAAAAATGAAGACGAGATATTCGAGGCCCTGCTGCCGCTGAGCGACGCGCAGATGCGGGACCGCCGCGGCCTCACGATTTTGATGGCGTTGGCCATGAACGGGCGTTCGCGGGCGATTGAATTGGCATTGCCGCACTGCGATCCGAAAGAAAAAAGAAAAAATTCTTTTTTGTCCTCGGAAAACGGCGCCACCGCTCTGATGTATGCGGCTCAGGCGGCCGACCCAAAAAGCGTGGCGCTCTTGTTGCCGTGCTCGGACGTGAATGAGAAACAAAAGGCGTTTGGCGGAAACGCCTTGTTCGCCTTGCTCGGAGAAAAAGGCCGAGGGGTCGCGGCGCAAGGCGTGGACTATAAGAAAACGCTGACGGTGATGCTTCCTTGGTTCAAGGGCAAGATCGACTGCATGGAGGAAAACAGGCAAAGCCCGCTGAGCCAGGCCGCGCTCAACGGCCACATGGAGTGCGTGAAAATCCTTGCTCCCCTTTCTCCTTCGGTCTGCGCCATGGAGGATGCGGAAGCGTCGCCCTGCTTCGCGGCCATTCGAGGGATGCAATGGGAGATCGCCGACTGGCTGTCCGCTTGGGTGCCAGAGTCTGTGGTGCGGAGCATCCATGATTTAATCGGGGGCGAAATGTTGCCCCAATTGGCGGCGCGTTTTGAGTCTTTGGAGTTGGCGAAAGTCCTGACGAAAAACGCCGGCGCGCCTCGGGAGGCAATGAGCGACGCAAAAGCCACCGAAGAAGCGGGCGCTCGGCAATCGAATGCTGACAAAAAAGACCGAAATTCCAAAAAATTTGGCGGAGGGCGGCTGTGACCTTGCCAAAACCCCCTTCCGTTCCGGCCTCGGAGCGTCTCTTGGCTCGACGCCGAGAGACGCATAAACAAATCACCCTATCGGATGCGCTGGCGCGCCTGGCCAGCGACAGCCAGGACGAGACGGCCGCGCTGCTTCGGAAAGCGCGCGAATTGATCCAAGCCGGAGCGATCACGCTTCACGCCGACGCGGAAGGGGACACCGCGCTGATGTGCGCGGCGCGCAATGGCCAGGAGGAGCTGGTTGAATTGCTTCTGCCATTGTCCAACCCTGACGCGCAAACCGTAACCGGCGACACCGCCCTCATGATGGCCGCGCGCGCGCCGCACGAAAATGCTCGCGTTTTTCAACGTTTGTTGGAATGCTCGGACGCCAAGCTCGCCAATCAGTCCGGCGTCACGGCGCTGATGATGGCGGCCAAGGCCGGAAATGCAAAATTTGTGGAAATGGCATTGCCCCGCAGTGACGCAAAAGCTCGGGCCGGCGTGAATTTGAGCCAGGCCAATGCGTCAGGCCAAACCGCTTTGATTTTGGCCGCAGAAGCCGGCAGCGCCGACTGCGTGGCGCTGTTGTTGCCCCATTCGGACTTGAGCGCTGTTCGCGGTTATCCAGGCCGCAACGCGTTGGGGGCGATGTTGTCGATGAAGGCGGCGGGCGCCAAGGTTCGCGGCGCCGATTACCCAGCGACGCTGAACATCATGTTGCCGTGGTTCAAGGACCAGATTGAAAAAGCGGATGGCCTGAGCGAGAGCCCGCTGGAGATCGCCGCCGCTCACGGCCACTTCGAGTGCGTCAAAATTCTGGCGCCGTTGTCTCCCAATGTTTGCGCGATCAAAGAGTGGAGAGATTCCCCATGCTTCAAAGCCGCGGCCAATCAGTGCTGGGAGATCGCTGACTGGCTTTCGGACTGGGTTCCGGAATCCGTGGCTTGGCATTTGCAAAACATTGCCGGGCCAGAAAAAATGCCTAAATTGGCCGCTCGGATTGAAAAGATGGCTTTGGTGAAAGAAATCCGTTCTGTCGACGCCGTGGGGAGCGACAAAAATTTCCCTGCAAAAAGAATCGGCGGAGGGCGGTTGTGAAAACAAAAATCAAGGAAATGCCAAAGCATCTTGCTCCTTTTGGCGCGTTGGCGAAAAAGAGCAGCCAAGCGGGAAACCGCGGAGCCGCAAACGCGGCGGAGCGCGCTCGGGAGGCCGGGGAGGACATAAAGTTCCTTTTGATGCGACTCGAAACAGAAGATTGTGAGCCGCCCCATGTCGAGGCCCTCCGGGCCTTGTTGGCGCAAGGCGCTGATTTGTGCGCAGACTTGTCCTTTCAAGACAGCCTCGAAGGGCACACCGCGTTGCACATCGCCGCGATGGGGACCAGCATTGAGATCGTGCGATTGCTGTTGCCCCACTCCGATTTGAATGCGATCAACCACAGCGGGGACACGCCCTTAATGAACGCTTTGGTTCGGGCCACTTGCGCGACATCGGAAAAGAAGCGCGAGGAGCATCTCCGAGTCGCCGATTTTTTGGTGAGCCAAGGGTGCGACGCCACAATGGCGGATCGGCAAGGGTTCACGCCCCTCATGGTCGCGGCCACTTTGCCCAATGCCGTTTTTTTTGCAAAAATTCTAAAAAGAAGCGAGCCGAAGGCCATCTACCTTGGGTCGAGCGCGGAGGATATATTCCGCGGAAAAACCGCATTGATGTTCGCGGCTCAATTTGGACGAGCGGAGGCCGTGAAAATGTTGTTGCCGCTGTCCGACGCCTTGGCGGTCACGAAAAGCGAAAAAAGCGCGTTGCATTTTGCGGCCCAAATTGAAGACTGCGGCTCCGAGCCCGAAAAGCGTGAGCGGTTGGCCATTTTCAGAACGTTGCTGCCGGCGTTCAAGGGCTATGAACAAGCATGCGACGACAACGGCCGAGACGCTTTGTGGCATGCGGTGGCCGCTGAGTTTATGGAGGGGGCGAGGCTGTTGGCGCCCCTCAGCCCCATTTCCCTGAAGAGCGACGCCGATCCGAGCGAGCACAGCCTAAATCCTCTGTTGATGGCCATGCGCAAAGAACAATGGGAATTGGTCGACATGCTGTCGGAATGGGCGCCGAAACCGCTTGCTGAACGCGTGTTCGGAGAGGCCGGCCCCAAGAAAATGCCTCGATTCGCGGCAGCGCTTGCCGCCAAAGAGATTCGCGCGGCGGTGGACAACGCCGAAAAGAGGACAAGCCAAAAGGATGGCGACGCCCTGCCTGACGCGGCGCTCGATGAGCATGCCGAGAAAAAATCCCGCGCCCTAAGATTGTGACGGCCGTCGAGTTTTTTGGCGGGTTGGGCGAATTGGCCCAGCGGTTGATTCTCGGACCGGGCTGAGAGATACTGTGCGCACGAGTGGAAAAAAGAGCGGCTCTCAGCCAAAAACCACCGACACAAATTGTTTGGATGATCCAAGATGCCGCCGTCCGCCGCTGAAAAAACCGAGCAACGCAAGCTGAATTTGGCGTTGATTCGCGCCGCCGAAGCCGGCGACGCCGAGGCGCTGGCGATCTTTTTGGAGAAAGGCGCAAGCCCCGCTTTTCATGAGTCCGCGAAAGGGGGAATGACCGCGTTGCACCAAGCGGTGTTCCACGGGCATTTGGAGTGCGTTCGGCTGTTGGAGCCCGTGAGCCCGGTTGACGCGCGCAATGCCGCGAAGAGGACCCCTTTGCATGTGGCGGCCCAAAGGGCTGCCGAGAGAACGCCGGAAATTTTGCGCGTTTTGCTGAACAGAGCCGATCCCTCAAAAACCGATGAAGACGGAACGACCGCTTTGATGAGCGCGGCGTTGGGGGCCAACCGAGCGGCGGTTGAAATATTGCTGCCGGTGTCCGATCCAAACGCCAGCAGCAACGGGCGCGCGGCGTTGTTCATGGCCTGCCAAAATCCAGAGCCCTCGATTTTAAAGGCCCTTTTCCACGCCTCAGACCTGAGCATGCGGGACTCCCAAGGGAAAACGCCCTTGATGTCCTTGATCAATGACGGGCAACACCGAATGACCGACATCCAGAAGGCTCTGATTTTGAAGGATTGTTTGGAGTTTTTGGACAACAATCCGAATCACAAGCATCCGCCGTTGGACGCCGTTGACGTTTTTGACATGAGCGCGATGTCTTGGGCCGCCGGAAACCGCATGATTCAGTGTTTGGCGTTGCTGATCGAGCGCGTTCCGAATGAGTTGAATGTCGACAGAGAGCGCCATCCCTTGCGCCTTGCGGTCGACCGCAGGAATTGGGAAACCGCCGATTGGTTGGCGGTGCGCTCGCCGCGTGAACTCGGGGAGTGGGCGTTGAGCCAGGCCCAGGCGGTCGCGGTGCCGCAATCGCTGCCCATGTTCTGCGCGAGCGTCGAGGCTGAAAAAATAAGAGCCGCGATGGCTGACGGTTTGGCGCAGAAAACCGCCAAAGCGCCCGTGAACGGAGCGTTTGATCCGCAAGAAGCGACGGCGAGCCAAGAGGCGGCAAAAAAACCGGCCGCAAGCCGAAGAATTTAGGCTGCGCTCTTCTTTCGCCGTTTGCGCGGCCGCGCGGTCGCGCCTCCTTGCCAATGCGAATTTGGGGGCTGCGGGCGGATCGCCAGTGGTGGCGTCGCGCGAGCGATCGCAAGGCATTCGGGGCATTCTGTGGCGGCGCGCGAAAGTCGAAGGCTATCCGCTCAAAGGCGCTGTGGGCCGCGAATTTGGGGAGGCGGAATCGGCGTTTGCGGCGGTTGAAAATTCCTTTGATCGCCAACGGCCGCGGGCCCGGTCTTCGTCGGGGAGGCCTCGCGCCGGGCGTTCTCCATTTCCTCCAAAATCTCGAGGCGCTCGACTTGGGCAAGCGCGGCGTCCGCGGGCATGCCGCTTCGGGCGGCGCAATGGGCCAAGGCGTCATGGTCGGACAAAAGCGCCAGCGACACCCGGGCGCAAAGCATCGCCATCCGAAGCCTTTCCCCTGGGGACGCCGCCATCACAGTCTCGGCGTCGCGCGGCAGAACAAGGGCGCCCGGAGACATCCAAGCTTTGGCCAATTCAAGGCTCGCCTCAAAGCACAACGCCTGGCTGGATCCGCTCGCATCGTCTGCGTCCACGCCCATTGAAAGCCAAAAACGATCCAGGCTGAACAACAAAACGCCCGCTTCGGCGTATCCGCGCGAAGTCGGTTGTGGGCGTTTGGCTGTTTTTTTGCCAAAAAAGGGCGCCGTGTTTTTGCCAACGCCGACGGCCGAGGCCGCCATTTCCGAAGCTTTCGCGAGGTTTTCCGCGCCCAAAGCCACGCCAATGCGGGCGGATGAGCCCAATTGGTCGCTCAGGGCTTCCGCGAGGGCGATCGCGGCGCGCAAAATCGGCAACTGGTGATTCAAAACCAAGCGATCGAGCTTCAACGCCGGCGGCGCGATTGCGTCGGGGTTGCGGGCGATGAAGCTTTCGCGCTCTTGGTCGAAGCGAGCTTGCGCATAAAGGCGATCTCCCGCCAAAGAGGCCGGCGGCCGATGCGCGAAGGCCACGGAGTCCGACCACCGCGCAGGTTGTTGCTCGTCGGGCCGGGGCGCCGCCACCGCCAAGGGGATGGAGCGCGGCAAGCGATTTTTGTCGGCTCTGGCCGCGACGGCCAGGGCCTCCTCGCGGTCATTTTCCATGGCGCTGTCCAGCGCGTTGAAAAACAGCGCCAAAGGCAGCCCGAAATTCACCTTGTGCGAACGGTTTCGCGCATTGGCGATCCACACGCCCGCGCCTGCGGGGTCGTTGAAAATGCCCAAGGCGCCGGCTCCCGCCAAATTGCTCGGGAGCGACAACGGATTGGCAGCCAGCGCTTGGGCTTCGGCCCTGGCTGCGCGGCGCAACGCCAAGTGGCCGCGCAAGAGGCCCGCGACGAGAGCGCGCCCAAGCGGCGCGGCCGGTCCGCGAAACGACCAGTGTTTTTTGTCGCGCAGAAAAGAGCCCCCGAGCTCGCGAGACAATGTCATCAACATGGAGTTGAAAGGCATTTCGATGGCCACTTCGTCTCGCGACGCCAAAAGGCCATCGGGGTTCAAGTGCGCCACACACTGGCCGAAGCGAATGGTTTTGGAGGTTTTCCGAGAGGGCGCGACCACGGCGTTGCCAGAGGCGCTTTCCGGAGAAGGGCTTTGCGTCGCCAAAAAGGCGCCGATTTGATCGGTCAGATCCGCGGCTTTTTGGGCGTTGGCGGCCGGAAACAACCATCCTTGAAGAGGCCCGATCCAACGGCCGTCGCCTCGCGCTTTGCGGGCGTGAAACTCGTCGATGAAGGGCTTGCCGATGTGGCGAACAAAGCAATGCCGCGCCTCGCCTTGCTCCGGATGGGCGTCGGTCGAGAGCGAGAAGCCGCCGGCGGCCAATTTGTCCGGCGTGGCCCAAAAGAGCTCAAACCCCGCGCGCTCTCCGTGGGCGAAGGGCTGGCCAGTGGGTTTGTGCGCAGAGATTGGATTTTTGGCCATTGATTTGGGCGCCGAATAAAACACGATGTTGGGAGGTGAAAAAGGGCATGAAACAGAAAAAGCCCGTCTTTCACAGTCCTTTATTTTGCCTGGAATGCCTCTTCGGCGCAAGGCAAAGCTTCACTCCCGGCGAACCGGCATCGCCAAGGCTTGCGCGACGAGAATCCATTCTGGCCAAGTTTGGCGGTGAGCGACAAAGAGGCCGCGGGAGAGAAACGGAAGGGATATATGCAAAAAACAGAGACCCACGATCGCGCCGAGCGAGATTTCTGATTGTAATAATCAGAAATAAAATCGGCGAAAAAGTCGATAGCCACAGAACGGAGAAACGCCAATTTGCCCGTGAGGGCATGAAAAACGAAGCCTGAATGAGCGTGAAAAGCGTCATGGAGATCGAGAAAATCCGTTTGTTTTGTGCTCCCGGAGTGTGTTTTGATCGGACAAAAGACACGAAATGGCGATTAAATGGGCAAAATTTATAAAATTCGGAAATAATTGCGGGAACCGCCTGGCGGCAGAATATGAAAAACTTGATGTTTTTGGCAAAAATCGGGAAAACAGGTGGGCTGCCGGGCTTGCCCCGCGCGCGTCAGATTGTTAGGGTGATGGCAAGACAATTGTAAGAATAAAGGGCGGCCTCACGCCGCGGATTTGGAGTGGCTTTTCATGAATCCCCATTGTTTCAGACCCATCGGCAGCCGGTCCCTGAAAATGACTCGGGAGGCCGCGGCGCGGCGCGAGCGCGGCTTCACTTTGGTGGAGCTGCTCTCGGTCATCGTCATTCTGAGCGTTTTGGCCGCCGTGGCCATCCCGGCCTACAACAGCTATTCGACCAAGTCCAAATTCACTGAAGTGGTGTTGGCGACGGCGCCCACCAAAAGCGCCATCTCCGCGTGCGCGGTCGCCGGCGACTGCATCACCAACGCCGGGGACTCCGAGCGCATCAATTTGGCGATCGCTCCGGCTGCTGCGGTGACCGTCGCGCCAATGTCCGCTCGCGCGCAAGCGTCCGGTTTTCGCGCGCCCATGATCGCCGGCGCGGCTTTTGGCTCGGAGTCGGCGACGGCTCGGCTCGAAAGCGCTCCGGCTCAATTGGTCGCCCTGCCTTGCGTGGGCAGCGTGTCCGACTCCGTCGCGGAGTGCTCGCCTCCGAGCAAGTTCGTGCAGGCGGTGACTTACAACTCCTTTGGCGTGATCACGGCGACGGCCGTCAGCAACGCCCAGGGGCTCCAAGGCGAGACCTTTGTCCTCACGCCGACCTACTCCGGCGGCCGAGTCGATTGGTCGGTGTCGGGGACATGCCTCACTCGCGCCGGCGGCGCTTTGTGTTGAGCTTTGTGTTGAGCTGGGTGTCGGCGTTCTGTTGAGTTGGGCGTGGAATGGAGCCACGGGGTTGGCGCGAAGAAGACCAAGGGCGTGAAACCGAAAAAAGAGCGCGAGCGCGCAATGAAAAAGCCCCGGCATCGCCAGGGCTTTTGGTTTTCCGAAATGCCGCGGGGGGCGCGATAGACGGCGCTCAGGCTTTGGAGCCGCGAACTTTTTCTGCCGCGATCGATTGTTGCTTGCGCCCTGATTTCGCGTTTGCGGCGACAGCGGAAACGGGCTTGGCCACAAAGGGCGTTTCCGCGCGCAATGTGGATTTCGTGAGATTTGTCGCTTTTTCTGGCGCCGTTTTGGGGCGAGCCATCTCGACGCGAGCCGCGCGCGAAGCATTGGCCGAGGCCGCGGGAACCGGAGCCCACAATGCTTGGCGCAACGAAGCGCGGATGGCCAGGACCTTGCCGGAATACTTGCGCGAGGAGTCCGACACCGAGCCGTTGTAGCATTGCAACGCCAAGGCGTCATTGCCTTTGAATCGTTTTTCGCACGCGGCCAGGATGCGCGCGCCCGCGCGAATGTTGGCTCCGACGTCCAAGAGCTTCTCGCGGCGATTGTCCACGAGCTTCATTTCCTCCGGATGCGCCGAGGGCAAGGTTTGGGTGAGCCCCAAGGCCCCCACGACCGACGCTGAAAATGGATTGAAGCGGGATTCAACCGCCATGACGGACAAAGACAACAACGGATCTATTTTTTCTTGCGCGGCCGCGGCATACGCTTCGTGGGCGATCATGCGGGCGGCTTCGAGCGCGATGGAGTAATGCTGGGCGATGAACAGCGCGACGCGGTCAGCGGATCCAGTTTGGGCGTGTTTGGCGGTCGGAGACCAGTTGAAGGCGCGCGCCGCGGCGTTGGGCGCGGGCGTCAGTGAGTTGGCGCCGGAAACTCCGGCTTGGCTGGCGGCGGTTGGGCTAAGGGCTTCGGCGGCGTTCGCTCCGGCCTGTTGCTGCTCGGCCCGCAAATTGCCTTGAGGGCTGGCCGGAGAGCGCGTGGCGACATCCGTTTGCGCGCGCTCCGTGGCCAGAGCGACAGCCGTTTGCGACAGAGCGGACAAAGGAATCGCCGCTTGTTGAGGCGGCGTGGCTTGCGTGGAGCGATAAACGATGATCGACAGGCTCGCGATCAGGAGGCATAAAACGGCGCCGGCCGCCACCGGCATTCGCAAGCGGGACCACACTGCGGTGAAGCCCAGGGCGGAGCGACTCATGCTGCGAGCCGTGGCGCGGGAATATCGAATGGTGATGGCCATCATTGAATCCTTTTGAGGTGAAAACAATGATCAGATTATACACGCGCCCCAAAAAAGGTGGAAAAAATGAAATCCTTAATAATCATGATGTTGCGATAGATTTCAAAAAACAAGACGAGGTTGCGGCGGCCATTGCGTGATCCGGATGGTTTGAGAAGCGGTTCGCGCGTTGGAGTGGCAGACACATGTCGTTCCGGGCAAGAAAAAAGCCCTGCTGGGCGCAGGGCCGGCGGATGGTATGCCGCGATAAGACGGTGAGCCCCTCAGAGACGAGAGGTTCTCTTGGCCGGCCGAGATTGTGCTTCCGATGCGGAAAAGGAGTCTTCATCTCCACGCAACGCCTCGCCAAGAGCTTTCGCCTCGTGCAGCGCCAGAGATTCCTGAGCGCCTTCGGCTGCGAGCCGCACAATTTGCTGTTTGCCTGTTTGCAGCGCCGATTTGAACAACAAACACACAAAGGCGCAGAAAGCCAAACAGAGCAGGAAACCCAGCGCCAAAACACCCGCCAACGACATTGAGGCGCTCCAAACCCGAAGCGGGTCCATGGAGTCCTCGCGCGCCGCGGAAAAGTCGGCGAGCGCCGCTGCGCGTTCGACAGCGTCCAGATGGGGCGCGCGGGCCAAAAGCAGCGCTCCCGCTCGCGAAGAAACGATTTCTTCCGGGCGCCAGTCTCCAAGCGCCAACACGCCACGTTGTTCTGGATCGTTTGTGAAGACCGCCAAAAAATTGTTGGGCGGAGAAGTCCAGGTCTGATCATACGGTGTCGCCATCAGAATTAATTGGTCAGAGCCTCGCGCTTTCGCCAGCGGCAGCGTGAACACCGGACTGTGGACAATGGATTGCGTTTGCAACCAGGGCCAAAACGGTTGGCGTTGAGCGCCAATGATCGCCACGGCGATTAGCGCTTGGCCGCCAAAAAAGAGCGCCATCATCAAAACAATTGCAGGAAAGAGCGCCGCCTGTTCCTGCGCCGCTCCCCACTGCGCATAGTAAGCTTGTCTGGACGATTGATTGAAAATCAAGCGCCAACAGCCCCACGCAGAGCTCAAAAGAAGAACCGCGATAACAAAAGGCTCAGCGCAATCCTTCATGAAAGAGCGCGTGGCTTCTGCGCGGCGAGCGAGAAACTGGCGAGAGAGCAGGAGCGCCGGCGTCGCGGACGACACGGCGTTCGAAGCCCGCGACGGATTGCGGTAAATTTGTGCGGCGTCCGAGAACAAAGCGCGCGCATCGCCCAAAACGCGAGATGGGTTTTGGCAACTCTTCGCGCCAATGCGCCCGATGGAGCCGTCGGAGCAAATCCCCGCGCGCATGTCTGGCTTGGCCGCAAGGAAGGATTCGGGAGCCAATCGCTGAACGGCGAAAGAAGAAA
>Ga0209888_1000623_pt1 | contig 15816 bp, 9 predicted proteins | sample OrgsoiDNA_201059_FD_185807 | JGI IMG/M metagenome (GOLD analysis project Ga0209888, IMG submission 185807) | Permafrost soil microbial communities from the Arctic, to analyse light accelerated degradation of dissolved organic matter (DOM) -... | ecosystem: Environmental > Terrestrial > Soil >...
TAGGCAACCAACGCGCGTTTAATAATGAAGCTTATCCGTTAGACGAATATATAACGGCTCTTCATCATAGTATATGGAGTGAACTGCCAACCGGAAAAGCCATTGATCCGTACCGCAGGAATCTTCAGAAAAGTTATGTGGCCAACTTACAACAGATATTACTTTCATCAACACCGGGCAACATCGAAACCGATGCCTTTTCGGTTTTAAGGGCAGATATATTGAGACTACAAAAAGAGGTTAATTACGCCTTGCCCAAAGTAACAGACCGGATGACCCGGTATCACCTGCAGGATATCCAGGTAAGGGTTAGAAAAACTCTGGAAGCCAATCCAGTCATTCAATAGCATAACAACAGTGAGCATCATATTCAATAGCTTATCTTAATGGTATCGGCAGAGAATATCGCGATCGCTGTTTTAGTCCTGATTATCCTGTTCCTGTTATATGCTATAGCGCGCTTATCAGTCAATATATACCGGCGCAAGGATGATCTTTGGTAGAGCTTTCGTTCTTTATAAGTTAATAGTTAAATAGAAGTCAATTGGGCGACTCCTGGAAACGGGAGTCGCTTCATTGGAAGCCACTTAACGGGTGATTTCAATAATGCAAAACGCCTGTGCTTTGTTGGCTGAGCATCAATTGATTGGGCATCGATAAAAAGCGGGGTCGCGGAACTAAACGGGAACATTCCTTCTAATAATAGCAAATAAAATGGCATACCTCCGCTGTTTTTATGCAATTTGTTTCTTTTAGCCAACCGGCAATTAGTCTTGTTTCCTATCCATAATGAGGTCCCTAAAGGCCTTCACCCTCCCTTTTTGGGTCTTAAATTTTTTTTGTTTGTTAAGGGTGCAATAGCGCTGTGCCCTGCTATGAATTCTGCTTCGCAACATGGAAAGTTTCGTAAGCGGCTATTATAAGGAGCCCGAACCCTGTAAGATGAAGTGATTTTTTTCTTGAAAATACACTTTTAAGTATGTATTGTTTGGGGTTGTGGTAATTCAATAAAAGTCTTGAAATACCGATAGGATACAATGTTTTCTTTAAATAAAGAGAATTGAATTTGATTTTTTTTATTTATAATTCTCATTTACAGATAGTTAAATAAATGGCACGATAATTAACGACACAGATATACTCTAATTAAAACAATGTAAAATATCAAACATGAAAACGAAATCTTTATTAAACTTTGCTGGTACATTTTTAATTGCAATCGCTTTTGGTACTCAGGTGCTTGGTCAAAATGCTGATCCGTCGAATGACCCACATGTCGACACCCATATTCGGCCATTTTTAAGAGCACTTAATTCAGGAACAGGTAAGCCAATTGAACAATTATCACCAAAAGAAGCCCGCGGAGTATTGACAGGCGCGCAAAATTCAGTTAAGGTTGACCTTTCCGGTGTAGCGGTTACTGAAAAGGTAATTACCGAGGACGGTATGAAAGTAAAAATTCATATCGTTAAACCAATTAATGCAAAAGGGATACTGCCTCTGTTTATGTTCTTCCATGGAGGAGGTTGGGTACTGGGAGATTTTCCGACACATAAACGTTTAGTTCGGGACCTGGTAGTTGAGTCGGGCGCAGCCGCTATCTTTGTTGATTATACGCCTTCACCTGAAGCGCATTACCCGGTAGCGGTCAATCAGGCTTATGCTGCTACTAAATGGGTTTCGGCTCACGGTCTGGAGATTGGCGTAGATGGTAAGCGGCTGGCTGTTGTGGGGAACAGTGTGGGTGGTAACATGGCCGCCGTTGTTTCGCTGATGGCAAAGGATAAAAAAGGGCCTAAAATTAAACTACAGATTTTATTATGGCCGGTAACGGATGCTAACTTTGAAACCGGCTCGTACAACCAGTTTGCTACAGGACGGTTCCTAACCAAGAATATGATGATTTGGTTTTGGAATAACTATGCCGCAGGTTCCGATGCCAGAAAAGAGATTTATGCCTCTCCGCTAAGGGCAACGACCGATGAATTAAAGGGCTTGCCGGCTGCGCTTATAGCAACAGCTGAAAATGATGTTTTGCGTGATGAGGGCGAGGCTTATGCCCGCAAATTGGACGAAGCAGGCGTAAAGGTTACCGCAACCCGTTATAATGGTATGATCCACGATTGGGGGCTTCTTAACCCCCTTGCTAATGTACCTGCAACCCGCTCGGCCATGCTGCAGGCTGCAACTGAACTAAAAAAAGCGCTCAAGTAATCAGGTAGCTCTTCATAAACGTATCTATCAATAAAAGAGTGAATGAAACGTAATGCTACTACCAAGACAAATATTCATTTAACTCCTGTTTGCAGATATAGTGGGACCAAATCCAGAGAAATTAATAGCTGGCACTTGGTTTACCGATAAATTGCTTGATGCGATTTATCGGGTGATAAAGTTTTGCACTCTTTAAAAAACCATATTACATCTGCTTACATCACCAGGCTTTTCGTTTTATCTTCTCCGAACGATGTCTCTCCGTTGATTTCAATGGTAAAAATAGATAAAGAGGCCGTGTCATAATCCAATGATGCGGCTTCTGTATTTTCTACCTCTATGTTTGTTTATTTTGATTGAGTTTTTAACATGGAATGTTTTCAGAGGAGAAAAGGCAAAAATGGCCTTTTCAACCGGCTTTAGGGGTCTCCAGAAAGTGGGTACACAAATGGGGCTATTGCGGCAAAGGTTATTGTCGGGTAGCACACAGCCAGATACTTCAAAACACGCTAAATAATAAAACGTTGGTGAAACCTGAGCGGGGAAGTAAAAAGCAAGCGAATCAAAGTTGGAATCAGCCCTCAAACCCAATGTCCTGAAAAGACGTCGCGTGAATAGCCCCGCGAGGAAAATAAACTTAAAAACCCCCGATCATAGGAATCAGGTTCCTTTGATCGGGGGTACAATGAATATGCTGATTATTGACGCCTGTTTTCAGGCATCAACACGGCACGGATATAGTTTTTACCATCCCAATAGGCATTCATTGAATTTTTCAACTGCGCCGCTGTCAATGCGTCCAATTTTGAGTTCATGGATAAAATTTCGTTTGGATCGAGTTGTTCCTGATATTGGTTAGTCAAATAGCTTAACCAAAACCCATTGCTTTCTAATTGATTTTTATTTGCTATTTTCTCCTCCGCCACAAATTTTTCCAGGTCATCTGCCGCTGGCCCGTTGTTTTTTAGTTTGGTGATTTCATCCCAGGCTGCATTGATCAGCTTATCCACATTTTCAGGGGCACAGCTAAACTGTATCGAAAAAAGATAACGTGATTTTGGACTCTTGCTCATAGTAGCGCTAACTGCAGGCGAGTATACCCCACTTTCATGCTCCCTTAGGCGTTCGATCATTTTTAAGCTCAGAATATATTTAAGTGCACGCAACTGAAGTGCGCTTTCACCGCTAAATACATAATTCCCGCTAACGAGCAGCCGAACAGTTGCTTTATCTCCCGAACCTTTATACACCGTTTTATTGAGGGTCCCTTTTGGAATTTCAATTCCAAGATCCCGGGGCATCTCCTTCCGGTAGGTCGAAGGCAGTGAACCCAAATATTGTTCAAGTAAAGGCTGGATCTTATTGGGATCAAAGTTTCCAACAAAAACGAACGTAAAATCTGAGGCATCTTTAAACCTGTCTTGATAAACCCTGAAAGCCTTGTCCAGATTTATCTGGCCAAGTTGCGCAAAGCCAAGCGATCTCCTGCGGAAACTATTGTTAGTCATTACAGCCGTGAGCGTATCACTGAATACTTTTTCTGGAGTGTTGATCTGACTGGCTAAAACCGCCTTAAGACGGCTCATATCCGCATTGAATACTGCAGTATCTTTGCGGGGCGATGTAAAATAAAGGTAGGTGAGTTGAAGGGCGGTCTCCAGATCCTTCGTGTCGCTCCCTCCTGAAATCCCCTCCATGCGTTCAGCGATATAAGGGGTCACTGAAACCTGTTTTCCGGTCAATTTTTGCTGGAGATTTTCCCTGCTGAAACTGCCAAGCCCTCCCCCGACAACTATAGACACCGCATTGGATGCCGACAGGTAATCCGAGTCCGGATAAACAGATGTTCCCCCAGGGCTAAATGCGCTGAAACTGATTTGGTCGTTTTTAAATGCTGTTGGTTTTAAAATAACCCTGACGCCATTACTTAATTTTAGTTCAGTAATGTTCAACTCCTTATTTTTACTGGAAGAAACTACTTTCCCCTTAGCTGGCGGCGTAGGGATCAGCGGCATTTTAACGAGGGCCAGTGCCGCCCTTTCATCATCCGGTGAAACAGCGACTCTTTCCGTATTTTCATATTTTGTAAACCAATCCTCCATTTGCTGCGCATTGGGAAGACTTGCTGCTGCCGCGTCGGGCGCGATGATATACACATCCCTGTTGGTGTTGGTAATATATTGCCTGGCCATCAGATTCAGATGGGCCAGACTTATAGTTGCCAGGTAGGCTTCGGTAAGTTCCGCCTCTTTCTCAATACCAGGAATTGCTTCTCCCAGAAGGAAGTGCCGCGTATATTCTTTCGCATATTGGGCAGACTGTATTTTGTCACCCTCGTTTGCAGCGGCAGTCATAGCAGTCAGGTACCTGGTTTTGGCCATTTCCAGTTCGGCAGCCGTAAATCCATCAGATTTAATTTTGCTGATTTCTTTCCAGAACGCCGCAAATCCTTTTTCCAGTTCACCCGGTCTCGCTGATACACTTGCGCTAAAGGCATCAACATTTGCCACAAGCGGGCCTAAACCTGCATTGACTGATAAATAGTTACCCGCATTTTTTTGGGATACCGACTGGAAACGGATGGCCATCAATTGATTAAACAAATTTCTCTCGACATGATCAAGATAATCCAGATTGGTCAATAACTTTTTGTGAGGATACTTGATCTTGATCTGGAGTTGTGTGCCCTGCACCTCTTTATCCGTTATAGCAAGAAACTGATTTTTTCCGGTTAAGTCAATTTTATACTCAGGCCTCGGTTTTTCCATATCCGGTGCTTTAAGGTCGCCGAACAATTTCCGGATCCTTGCAACCACACCTTCTTCATCAATATCCCCAACCACTACAATTGCCTGTAAATCAGGTCTGTACCAATCCTTGTAAAACGAAAGCAAAGTTTCACGGCGAAAGTTGTTCAACACCTCATCGGTACCAATAGCCTCCCGTTCAGCATACCGGGATTGATTGACCATTAAAGGGAAAATTTGTTGCTGGATTCTTTGACTCGCGCCGCTTCTCAATCGCTTTTCTTCCAGCACTATCCCGCGCTCCTTATCAATTTCCTTTTGATCAAGGCTAGCTTCATCTGCCCAATCACGGATCACCTGTAGTCCGCTGCCAAGCATCTCGGGTTTATCCAGCGCTATAGGAAGCTGATAAACAGTTTCATCAAAAGAGGTATATGCATTTAAATCGGCACCAAAACGTACGCCCGCTTTTTCCAGGAAATCTACCAGTGTGCTGCCTGGGAAATGGGTGCTACCATTGAAGCTTACATGCTCCATAAAATGTGCAAGCCCCCTTTGCTCTTCAGTTTCAAGGATCGAGCCCACCTTGTTGACCAGGTACATCACTACCCTTTTTTTCTGGATGCTGTTCTTACGAACATAATACGTAAAGCCATTAGGTAATTTCCCGATGGTAACTTGAGGATCAATAGGCAATTGCTGCGCGTATATTTTATTGAAAGCAGTAACGACAAGGCAAATACCTATAAGGATCAATATTTTTTGTGATTTCATTGATTATTTTTTTATAAAATAGAATGAACCGGCAGTCCAATGGCTGCCGGTTGTTGCATAGTGCCTACTTACCTTTCAGCGTGTAAACGATGCTTTTAAAATTGTTTGCTATATTGACATCCTCCGCATTGGTAACGGTAAATGCGATAACGTAATTGCTGTTACCGCTGATCTTGGAGGGTATCAGTGTAACGGGAAGCACACCAACCTGTAAACCCGCTTTGATTACTGCCTGCGAAGTCGGCATCACGTAACAATCAGCCGGAAGCGGCAGGTAAGTGTTACCGAATGTCTGGTTGTATGTAGCCATCAAGGCATCGTCACGGGTAAAGGTAACTGAGATATCCCGCGGAGCTGGTACCTGGAAAGCGTACTTGGCGGTCAGGTTTAGCGTAGTCACGCCGAAAACGCTATCGATCGCACGGGTCGGAAAAACTGTCATCGAAGGAAAGTTAGAATTAGGGATGATCACAGCAGGATTTATACCGCGGTAATCTAAAATAGGCTCGTTCGATTTAAGGCAGCTGGACAACAGGAAAGCCATACCCAGCATTATTATATATTTCATAACATTCATTTTTTAAGGTTAAAGGATTAAGGCATCCACCAGATTTTACTTGTAAAGGCGTTGATTACCCCAAGGGCGTTTATATTATCAGCGTTCGTAATGATTTCATTGGCAGTATAGACGAAGCGGATGGGGATTGTATTTCCAACCCTTGTTGGGTCGACAGAAATAGGAACATTCGGAAACCCACCATTCCTGCGGTAATCTGTCCATGTTTCTGTAGCATCTATGCCGTTTAAAGCCATATACTTCTGATACATGATCAATTTATATTTATCAGGCGCTGCCGCCCAATTAACATTTTGATTACTTGCCTGGCTGGCGTACCAAGGGTCAAACACCGCATCAGAAAGCGTCGGACTCGCACTGTTTCCGCCAACGTTAAGCCACCGGAATGATTCCTTAACCGCCGCTTTGTAACTGGTCTCCGGGTCACCCGGCAACCAGCCCCTATAAATTGCTTCAGCCTGTAGAAAGGCACTTTCCACGCTGGTAATCACCCATCCATCCATGTTGTTTCCTTTGATAATACCTGCTGATGCGGTTGTGACCACTCCCGTATTACGAGAGCCGCCTACTGCAGAAATGTACCGCCTGCTTTGGTAACGATATTGAATCGTATTTATCGCCAGGCCAAACCTGCTGCCCCTGAAAGTTGCAGGAGCGGGTTGCGGGAACGGCTCCGCACCACCTACAGGCAATGCAAGATCGGTTGTTGAATAAATAAACCCGATCCTGGGGTCATTGTCCGACTTTAATAAGTTGAGCGCATACTCGTTTGCATGTGCGAAATCAACACTGCTCACGCCTGTAGTGAGATCGTTCCTTGACCCTCCATTGATGTTATGACTCGAATACAGTCCGTAATAAGGTGTTAGTTTCACCGTTAAAGCATAACCGGGATTAACGGACCCGTTAACCCCTGAAGGTAAAAATCCGGACCCTTCATTTTTGATCACCTGCATCTCTGTTGCGATGTAGGCCGCACGATCCGTGCGATTGGCTTGATGGATCAATAAGCGGAGTTTCAAGGTATTGATAAACTGTATCCACTTCAATTTATCTCCATGAAACATGATGTCTACCACGCTAATCTTTATATTTTTAGAAATATCCGCGTTTTTGATCAGTCCGCTTGCCAAAGTAAGCTGCTTCATCAAATCTTCATAAATGGACTGGCCATCATCGTATTTAGGGTCCAAAATATTCGCCTTGTAGGCTTCGGTGTAAGGTACGGCGTTTAATTTGTCCACAGCCCTGCTCCAAGCCAGTGCTCGTAGTACTTTAGCAACCCCAGTATAAAAATCCTCACCCAAAGACGTTGCCTTATCCTCTAAAAACGAAATATCCTGGTTGGGTATTACCGTGGAAGCTACATTGGTATAATTGGTAAGATTCAGTGTGGGCGCCAAAGAGGGGGCAGCCCAGTACCCCATCCACATCGACAGGTATTCGAAGTCAGTAGAGGTTATTGCAGCCTCCTCCAATAATGGAGCCAGAATTAAATCTGGAGTTGCGCTGGTACCGGTTAACTCCCTGGGATCGTAGTTTACATCGAGCCAATCTTTTTTACAGCCCATTGGCAGCACCAGGGTGGCCAGAAAAGCTGACAGGACAATAGATTTATAAAATCGTTTCATATGATATTAATTAAATGATTAAAATGTTAAACCAAAAGTAAATCCGTAGAGAACAGTGCCAGGTGCCGTATTTGTATCGGCAGCCCCTCCACTCACGTTATTGCTTTGACTTGGCGGGCGAGAGCCAATTGCTTGTGGCTGAACCAGTGGCAAACCAGGACCATTGGAAGCCACGGGATCCCCATAAATATTAGAATGCGGATAAAATGAGAACAAGTCACGTCCATATACACTTATGGCCATTCTTTTAATCCATTTACTCTTCACCGGCATTTCATACTGCAAGGCAATTTCCCTGATCTTCCAATAATTGGCACTTGAAAGGGAATTGATAGTTGCTGCAGCAAACCGCGAATAAAGGTCCTTTCCCGCATTGGAAACCGCTACATTCGTATTCGGAATATAATGGCCAGGGCTATCCTGGATGACAGAATTCGGAAATACAAAAACTTGTCTGTTATTTAATAACGTCAAGGTGCTGGTTCCGTCAAGGATTGGAGTTGGACTATACAAATGGTCATTCCCCGCCGAATAATCTGCCTGAGAAGACAGGGTAAACCCTTTGTAAACCAAATTTAAAGTCACACCACCCTGATATACCGGCAATGTTTGGCCCATTATTTTGGGGTTCGTATAGTCCACAGTAGGCAAGCCTGAGGTTTTATCTACTACGACTCTTCCTTCAGGATCACGGATAAAGTCGAAAACGGGGAATTCAAATGCAGAATGACCTTCCCTTGCATAAAATGGGTTTCCGTTAGGATCACGTGCGATGAATGTTCCTTTGTAGATATCTGAAACTTTCAAAACCATGTTGTTATTGATCGCCAAGCGGCCGGTTAAAGAAATGCTGAAGTCCTTTCCCAAATTAACCAGGGGATTGAGATTCAAATCGAACTCCCACCCTGTATTTCTAAAGAGTCCGGCGTTATCCAGATCCGGATATCCACTATAAGCGGGAACAGCAACGGCCATAATCACCCCGTCATTAACCTGATGGTAATAGGACGCGTCCAATCGGATGCGGTTATTCATTACCCCAATTTCGGTACCATATTCTTGTGAAAACACTTTCTCGGGTTTGATTTCGGCATTAGGCTTGGAAAATATCCCATACCCAAGGATTGAATTTCCCGTAGCTGCATTTGTAATGGGGTAAGGATAAATCAAGTTAAGGATTTGTTCACTTGCCTGTGGTTTAATATTCATGTTGGCTGTCCGTGTTGCCGATAACCTCAACCTGAAGGTGCTGAGCCATTTCTGGTCCTTTAGGAAAGGAACCATTTCTTTCAAGACCAGTGAACTGTTCGCACCGAAATAAAAATCTTTCCCCCTGGCATCTTTTGCCCGCCTTGAATCCCAGTCATTACGTCCGGTCAATTCCAGGAACATTTTATCTTTATATCCTATTGAAAAATTCCCGAGTGCCGAGAGGCTTCTCGATTGAGTAGTCAGCTCGTCTCCGGCAATACCATAATCAGACCGGTAATAGATATCATTAAAAACCGGGATAACCAGGGTTGCCTGTGTTTGCAGCTGTTTATCAGCATTCGCCCTGACTGTTCCGCCGAGGTTTCCACGAAGCACGAAATCACCTGTTTTCTGTAGCGCAGATACCAGGAGGTCATTATTGACACTCATAGCATCCAGCATATAATCTAATGTATGGGGCTGCACGTTAGTACTCTTAAGGGGATCCACCTTTGCAAAATCAGAAAAGGTGACCGGTTCAGTATTGTTCTTCTTGGTTCGTGCCAGGTAATTAATGGACACCTGGTTTTTAACGCTTAACCACGGAAGTACATTTACATTAAGGGTAATGCTACCTGTAATTGTATTATCATTTTGTGTCTGCCTGTTATTGGCAAGGGTGGTATATGGGTTTATGCCAGACCAGTAATTGTCCACACTGCCCCAATAAGAATTTTGATAGTCTTTATAACTCAGCAACGGAATGTAGCTGGGGATATTTAAGACTTGAGAAGTTACGTCAGGTCCCCGGTCACTCGAAGCGTTAGCATAATTTACATTGAACTGAATATTAGCCGATTTACCTAGTTTCTTATTGGAATTCAAGAAGGCCGTCACTTGATTTTGCATATCTCCCGGCAACAACCCCGTCTGATCCACATAGCCCACACCAAGATACAGGGAAGATGTCGCATCGGCCTGGGAGAGAGAGACATTTGTACGGGTGGTTCTTGCTATATTAAAAAAATTATAACGGTCATTCAGATCCACATAGGGAACCTTTTGATATTGTCCGTTCACATCTGGATAACCGATGGAAATCATACTGCCATTATAAGCAGGACCCCAGCTATTTGTCGATTTTCCACCAAAAGTACCGGGATCATCTCCACCACCAAAGGTACGCTGATCCGTTCTTTGTCTAAAATCTATCTGCGTATAAGAAGTGTTTACCCTGGCATTTGCCGACACTTGACCAGCCTTTACCTTTTTAGTGGTAATGATAATAACCCCGTTCACGCCTTCGGGCCCATACATGGCAGTTCCGTTTGCTCCTTTTAAAATGGTTACATCTTCGATATCAGCAGGATTTAAGTTATTGATAAATTCAACGGCACGGTCAGCGGCATCAAGATCAGATCCAAAAGAAAGCGGAGCCCCGTTAAATACAAATAGTGGCTGGTTGTTACTGTCCTGGCCAAAAGAACGGATCCCCCGCAACAGTATCCTCATTTTCGGCGTCATTTCAGAACTTTCGGTCATGATGTTAAGACCTGATACCTTACCCACGAGGCCGTTAAGAATACTTCCGCTATTAGCTCTGTTGAGCTCGTCCCCAGTTACTTTTGCGGTCGAATAACCAAGTTCCTTTTTATTTCTTTCGATACCATAAGCTGTAGTTACTGTTACTTCGTCAAGACTTGAATTTTTCGTTTTCAAAACTACAGAACCGTTGATTTTACTGGCCTGGATTTCAAGTGTTTCAAAACCAATGAACGATACTACCAGTATTGCTTTTTCGTCGACGCCCTTAAAGGAAAAAAGGCCATCCTTGTCTGTGGTAGCTGACCGGTTTATCCCTTTTATTATCACATTCGCTCCGAGCAAAGGTTTTCCTTTCTCATCTACTATTCTACCATTGACATCAATTTCCTTAAAATGAGCGATGATATGATCCATAAAAGACATCTCCTTTCTCTCGATCAGAACAGTCTTATTTTCAATTTCATAAGTTAGTTCCTGATGCTCAAAAACCATTTTTAACACAGCCTCAATACTTTCGCCTGTCACTTCAACAGTTACAGGATCTGCTGATTCCAGAAGTTTTGAGCTGCTGATAAAATCATACCCGCTTTGGAGTCGTATTTTATCCAACACCACCTTTAGCGGCGTGTTTTTTTCACTCAATGTAATCTTCTGCGCCCTGGTCGCAGCACTGGCGGACATCAGGACGATCAGAACTAAAAAACCAGTTATTTTCATAACCAATAGAATTTTGGGAGACAGCCAATAGTTGGGCTCTCGCGGTTCAAAAGCATTTATTTTCATTTGCTTCATGCAATTTTATCAAGAGTAGTGAGTCGATTCGGAACACGGCTATAGAACATAGCTGTAATGTCGCAATCGTTTCATACTTTTGATGAGTTTGGGTTATTTGTTGATTTCTCTCAATAATTTTTCCGGACCTGGTCCGGAAAGGGTTAGCTCAAACTTTACGCATCCCGACTCGAACTCGGGATGCGCTTTTTTTAGCACCCATTTTTTTGCTGCTTTTATTGTAAATATCTGATCATGCTGATGGGTTTTGTGGTTATCGATATAGGGTTAATTATTTATTGTTTGTAGTTTTCTTGGCCGAGACCTTTACTTTCCTGCCTTGGATTTCGAAGCTGACATTACCCGTTTTACTTAAATAGTTCAGCACGGCTGAGATATTGGCATTTCTTGAAAGAGATCCCCAATAGGTCAAATCATTGACATCCACAGTGTAAACGATTTCAACATCATACCAGATGGATACTTTACGCATAATACTGGTTAAGCTTTCGTCACGAAAAATAAATTTTCCGTTTTTCCAGGCCATGGCTTCCTCTATGTCTGCTTCACTTACCTTTATTTTCTCCCTGGTGAATGTAGCTTGTTGTCCAGGTCTAAGGATCACGGCATGCTCAGCACCATCGGCGCTTGCCCCTGAAGGACGCACCCGCACGCTTCCTTCCAGCAAGGTAGTTTTTACGGCACTTTCATTTTTATAACTGTTGATATTAAAATGCGTACCCAGTACCGTTACGTCTTGTCCGTTGCTTTCCACAATAAATGGATGTTTCTTGTCTTTGGCCACCTCAAAGTACGCCTCCCCGTCGAGCTTTACCCTGCGCTCGCCGTTCTTATTCAATGTCGTAGAATAAGTAATACTGGAAAGAGCGTTAAGCCATACTTTACTTTTATCAGGCAGATTAACAAGATACGTTTCGCCTTTCGCCGTGGAAAGAACATTTGTCACACCACTTTCGTCGACTGGTGATGGTGGCCGCTTTGTGTCGGTATCAGCTTTGATCTGATAGACCAATTGACCATTTGCCGATTTAGAAATCACCACACCTTTTTCCTTTGCCAATTCGCCATTCTGTGTATCACCCAACCTAATCATTTTACCACTTGCCAATGTCAATGTTGCGCCTTGTTTACCTGGAGCGACATCATTTGAATATTGCGACCCGCCTTGTAGCGGCCCGGCAGTTTTATTGGCATAATAAGCCCACACACTGAAAGTGATTCCAGCTACTGCTGCGGCAACGGCAAGCACTTGTTTCCATCTCGTCAATGCCCCTGGTTGAGCATCTGCATAACCTGTACCTAAAATATGCGCCAGCACTCTGGCGCGCGCATCTGCCGAAAGGCTTTCGCTGTTGCCCTGGTTGCGAAAGGCCTCGCCCAGTAAATCTTGTATTTCATCCGAATAAACAGGATCATCGATATAGTCTGAAAATTCAGCCCGTTCAAGCTCAATCATGTTATTTTCCATGTATTTATGGAAAAGTTCTGTCAAACGTAAATTTGTTTGTTTCATCTAAATTTAATACTATAGTAAAAGTAAATTAATACCCTTTATATTGCTCGACGCGTAACTAAGCCCGGAGGGTAGTGGATTTGTTAAAAAAAACAAGATATTTTGGGGGCGCACAAATGAACTTTTAATGCACCACTTTTGTAGCTTATGATAGATGAATATTGATTTTGTCTATCGTAAATTCAAAAGTCCGTTTAATTATTATGAAGGTCGTAGCCGAATCCGGCTTTATCGTAATCATACGCGGTTTAAGTAATTAACCTGTTCGATATGGGATTAAAACACGATCTGATATAAAGTGTAGCACCATAAACCACAAAAAGTGGTGCATCATGATCTATAAAATCACAGGGGGCGGCAAATCATGATTTCTTTTCCGCAGAGAGCTTGAGCAGCCTTCTATGTTCGGGAAAGATATTTTAAGATTTATATCGGATTAGAAATCAATGCCAAACGACCTGAATAAAGTCTAACGCGCGTAGATATTCTTAAATAAAAACGCAAATAGAACAGGATATGCAAGGGCATTTCTTTTAAAATGGTCCCGGATGGATTTTAATGCCAGTTTCATATGATAGTGAACCGTATCTGGCGAAATATTCATTTCGGACGCAGCCTCATTATATTTTAAACCATCCTGATGACAAAGCTGATAAACCCGTTTTTGCTGATCCGGCAAAAGCTGAATTGCTTCATCAAGGATCTTCATCGTTTCTTTATAATTCATTTGAGACTCCATACTGTTATCACGCTCTGTCACGCTCAGCTTCAGCTGTGCGTCGCCCCTCGCATGGCTCTGGTGCCGCCTCAAAATATCAAAAGACTGATTGCGTACCAAGCGATTCAAATACGCCTCAAAATTCTCGACCTCCACAAGGTTTTCACGCCCCTCCCATATCTTTAAAAAGATTTGTTGAACAATATCTTCGGCTTGCTCGGTAGAACGGGTGAGTTTCCTGCCGAAGCCGAACACATATTTTTGGTATTTATCGAATATTAAGCAAAATGCACGGTGATCACCCCTTGCTATTTTTAAAAGCAATTCCTTTTCTTTAGGAAGAGGGCTGATCAGCATCTCAATGTTAAATTAATTTAACCAATTATATGTAATTAATTTGGATTTATAGCAAAACAAGCTATCAAAAAAACTGAAAAAGGGTTAAAACCCCGAATGTTATCTGTCTTTTCCAATTGAAGAAAGTGATATATCTGGGGCGATCCATTTTGACCCCACGGACAAAAACAACAAAGAGGAAGTTGAAAAAGGGTTAAGGAATTGATCTGTGAGATTACCCTATCAATGTTAGATCAATAACAATTTAAACCATCTGTTGCCTTGAGGGAGAATTTAAAAATTTTCAAAGCGCCCCGTGTTTTCACCAAAACAATCAACGAGCGAAAACACGGGGCGTAAAAAATCGGGGCTCCCCGGGAATCCGGGGAGCCCGCCGGGCAATTTTTGTAAATTTTAGGTAGCCTTAAATATAGGCTCATAAACCCATATTGACATATCCAGTGTTGTCAAATATTGTTCAATCATGGGTCTTACTTTGTTCCATTCAAGTCCGCCATTGCCACAGCCCAATGCGGGCATTGCCAAACTTTTGACGGGATTTTCTTTGAGGTATGCAACGAGAGCAATTAACCCGCTTTCCACGTATTCATACCTGGAGGGCATTTTCCAATGCTGTTTGGTGGGAAAGTTGATAATCAATCTTTCGCCCAAAAGCAAATCATTGTCTTTAACTGTTAATAGCTGACCTGTTTTTAAAGCTCCGTTCAGACAGGCTTGCTTGTAGATGTCGTAATTATGTGGAAACGCTTGTTTAAATTGCAAGGCAATTCCCTTCCCCATCACGCCGACCGTGTTGACGGTATTGACCAATGCCTCGGCACTTGAATCCAGTATATTGCCTGTGGTGAACCGTAACATATAACACTTATTTTTCTTTAATTTCCTTATCCAATAATAGCAGTTTTTGGTAAACATCCTCCCAATAATCATAAAGATATAAATGATATTCCGATGGCTCTTTTACCCTGTAGTGGCGGTAATCATCAGCCTGTAAAATGGCCATTGCCAAATCGGTGATTTCCATATCCCTGCCGTCCAAATCTATAATTTTCATAATAGCTGCATTAAATTATCAAGCCACTTTTAGTGGCTGTGTCTTAAATTCTTTGAGGTTCAGAAAAAAGCCCCGGTTAAACAGCATCCCCTCCCGGAATATCTGCCATAACAGCGATGCCCCTAAATTCGCCAAAGCGGAATTGATAAATAAATCCTGTTTGGTCAGGGCTTCGGCTAAGGAACAGCTTGGCGTAGTATCGGTACTTTCCGAACTTTCCAGCAGTTCCTTAAATTCTGCGGTCACCAAAGGCAGACTTTCCACTACCCTGAACTTTTTACTTTCCGGCTGTTTGATAGCGGTGAGCGTAGATAAAACCACCTGCCCTGTGTCTTTGCTGTTCCCAAAATCCATCCAATACAGGGGGCGGTTACGAGAATAAGTCATTTTTTTATCAATACCCATTAATAGTTCGGCAATCTCAAATCGTGCGGAAACCGTATCCACACAGGAAACGGTCAGCTCCGCCATCCGCAGGTCAGGGTTAGCCTGTATAGTTTCGGTATTATATCTTTCCGTAATCGCTTTCCAGTTCGTGCCGAAAAACAGGTTGATGCGGTTAATTAAGGCAACCGCCTTATACATCCCTAAATCTGCGGTGGGAAACAACTGCCTACCAAGGTTGGCAGGTTCTACCTTATCATCATCAAACACCCGCACCATCAGGCCGGGATGTTGCAATTCAATCAGGGCGTGGTTCATC
>Ga0209888_1000626_pt1 | contig 15760 bp, 13 predicted proteins | sample OrgsoiDNA_201059_FD_185807 | JGI IMG/M metagenome (GOLD analysis project Ga0209888, IMG submission 185807) | Permafrost soil microbial communities from the Arctic, to analyse light accelerated degradation of dissolved organic matter (DOM) -... | ecosystem: Environmental > Terrestrial > Soil >...
CACGATACCGGCAGCGTCCTGGCCGCGGTGCTGGAGCACGGTTAGCGCGTCATACAGCGCCTGATTGACGTTCGACTTACCGACGATACCGACGATGCCACACATGCGACGCAACCCCTACTTAATGAATCTGAACTGAACAGCCCTTACTGAGGCGTTTTGGCCGGCAAGAGATGTTCCTTGAACGGAAGGTCAGCGGGTACGCTGATTCCGCTGGCTAGCCACTGACTGCTCCACCCCAGGATGAGGTTCTTGGACCAGTCGGCGACCAATAGAAATTTTGGCACGAGCTGGGAGCCCTGCCACCACGAATCCTGTTGAACCGGCCCCAGGCTCAGCAGCCCGACGGCCACCACCACCAGCAGCCCGCCACGGGCGGCACCGAAGGCCGTGCCGAGGAAGCGATCGGTCCCGGACAGGCCGGTGACGCGAACCAGTTCGCCGATAAGATAGTTGACCATGGCGCCCACCAGCAGGGTGGCGACGAACATGATTGCACAGCCCGCGATCACGCGTGCCGAAGGTGTCTGGATATAGTCGGTCAGGTACACGGACAACGAGCCACCGAACATCCAGGCGACCGCGCCGGCAATGATCCAGGTGAGCAGGGACAGGGCTTCCTTGACGAAACCACGGCTCAAGCTGATCAACGCAGAAACGACGATTACCGCAATAATCGCCCAGTCAACCCAGGTAAATGGCACAGTGCAGCCTATAGACGGATAAGGCGGCGCATTTTAGCAGAGCGCCGCCCCACTGGTAAGGCGATTGTCAGAGCATTTCGATACAAAGCCGCGGGCTTAACCGCGTTCTGGTTGGAAACGCACGACAAAGCCTTTCAGATTCTGCTGACGACCCAGCAGGTCACGCAGCCGATCGGCCTCGGCACGCTCGATCAGCGGACCGACAAACACCCGGTTCTTGCCATCGGCGGAACGGATATAGGCGTTGTAACCCTGACTGCGCAGGGTCTTCTGCAGGCTTTCGGCACTGTCACGGCTGGACAGGCTGGCCAGTTGCACCGACCAGCTGATCGGCAGGCCGTTGGGGTCTACGCGATTTTGCGTGGTATCGAGCTTGGCCGGTGCCACCGCAACCACCTGGGCCGGCGTTTGCGCCGGGGCCGGTGTCGGTTTGGCCACAGGCGCAGGAGCTACGGGCTTGGCCGCCGCGACTGGAGCCACTGGTTTGGCTGCCGGCGCTGGTGCGACAGGCACCGGCGTTTCCTCGACTTCCTCATCAGCCGGGACCGAATCCGGGGGCAATGCCTGCGGCTCGGGAACCGGCACCGGCTCGACCTTGACCTGGGGCAGCGCCGAGGCCTGGGGCGCGTTCGGCGCCTCGACCCTAACCTGACGCTGCTCGTCCTGGCGGGAAAACAGCATCGGCAGGAAGATCACCGCCAACGCCACCAACACCAGGGCACCGACCATCCGTTGTTTGTACGCTTTATCCAGCATTGCCATTGGCAGCCTCCTCCGTGGCGCGCCGGGCCAGCCACTCCAGCGCCTCGGCAACACAAAAAAACGATCCGAACAACAGAATTTCGTCATCGGCCGTGGCCTGGGCACATTGCCCTTCCAGCGCAGCGGCGACACTCTCGTAAACGCTCACCGAGGCACCACGGGCCGCCAAGGCGGTTTGCAGGTCAGCGGCAGGGCGACTGCGCGGCGTCTGCAAGGGCGTCACCGCCCAGTGCTGGATATGACGCTCAAGCGGTGCGACCACCCCGTCGAGGTCCTTGTCCGACAGCAACCCGAATACCGCCAGACGCCGCCCCTTCAAGGGACTGCGTGCCAGGCGCTCGGCCAGGTACTCGGCGGCATGGGGATTGTGCCCGACGTCCAGCATCAGATTGAGGGACTTGCCTTGCCAGGTCAGCTTACGCCGATCCAGCCGACCAACAATACGGGTGTCTTGCAGCGCCTGGGCAATCCGCTCAGGCTGCCATGGCAGATCCATCAACAGGTAAGCCTGCAGGGCCAGGGCGGCGTTCTCCATCGGCAGACCAAGCAGCGGCAGATCGCGCAGCTCGACCACCTGGCCCTGGCGGTCAACACCGCGCCACTGCCAGTTCGCCTCGGTGAGACCGAGATCAAAGTCGCGACCGCGCAGGAAGAACGGGCTACCCAACTCGCGGGCCTTGTCCAGCAATGGTTGCGGCGGATTCAGGTCGCCACACAACGCCGGCGCGCCCGGGCGGAAGATCCCGGCCTTTTCAAACGCCACCGATTCGCGGGTGTTGCCCAGGTATTCGGCATGGTCGACACCGATGCTGGTCACCAGCGCCAGGTCGGCATCCACCACATTGACCGTGTCCAGGCGTCCGCCCAGACCGACTTCGAGCACCACGACATCCAGGCCCGCACGCTCGAACAGCCACAGCGCGGCCAGGGTGCCCATCTCGAAATAGGTCAGGGAGGTCTCGCCACGCCCGGCATCAAGTGCGGCAAAGGCTTCGCACAGCTGCGCGTCCGTCGCCTCGACCCCGTTGATCTGCACGCGTTCGTTATAGCGCAGCAAGTGCGGCGAACTATAGACGCCGACCTTGAGCCCCTGCGCTTGCAGCAACGAGGCAACAAAGGCACAGGTCGAACCCTTGCCGTTGGTGCCGGTCACGGTCACTACCCGAGGCGCCGGCTTGCCCAGCCCCATGCGGTTCGCTACCTCTTGCGAGCGCTCCAGCCCCATGTCGATGGCCGATGGGTGCAATTGCTCCAGGTAGGCGAGCCACTCGCCCAGGGTACGTTCGGTCATAGGCTTGCAGGCACCGGTGGGACAATGACAGGTTCAACAGGCAATGCGATGTATTCAGGCGTCGGCAGGCCCATCATCTGCGCCAGCAGGTTGCCCAGGCGTGGACGCAGCTCCTGGCGGGCGATGATCATGTCGATGGCACCGTGCTCCAGCAGGAACTCGCTGCGCTGGAAGCCTTCAGGCAGCTTCTCGCGTACAGTCTGCTCGATCACGCGCGGACCGGCGAAGCCGATCAGTGCCTTGGGTTCGCCGACGATCACGTCGCCGAGCATGGCCAGGCTGGCGGAAACGCCGCCGTAGACCGGGTCGGTCAGCACAGAGATAAACGGCAGGCCTTCTTCACGCAGGCGCGCCAGGACAGCCGAGGTCTTGGCCATCTGCATCAGGGAAATCAGTGCTTCCTGCATCCGCGCACCGCCGGAAGCGGCGAAGCAGATCATCGGGCAACGGTTTTCCAGGGCGTAGTTGGCGGCACGCACGAAACGCTCGCCGACGATGGCACCCATGGAGCCGCCCATGAACGAGAATTCGAAGGCGGAAACCACCACCGGCATGCCCAGCAGGGTACCGCTCATGGACACCAGGGCGTCTTTTTCGCCGGTCTGCTTCTGGGCCGCGGTCAGGCGGTCCTTGTACTTCTTGCCGTCGCGGAACTTCAGACGGTCGACCGGCTCCAGGTCGGCACCCAGCTCAACGCGGCCTTCGGCGTCGAGGAAGATATCGATGCGCGCGCGGGCGCCAATGCGCATGTGGTGGTTGCACTTGGGGCAGACGTCCAGGGTCTTTTCCAGTTCCGGACGGTAGAGCACCGCATCGCACGATGGGCACTTGTGCCACAGACCTTCAGGCACCGAGCTTTTCTTCACCTCGGAACGCATGATCGAAGGGATCAGTTTGTCTACTAACCAGTTGCTCATGCTGTCTTTCTCCAATTCGTTTTCGGCCCGTCGGACAACCGGGCCCGCCTGTTTTCTGCGGCGGTATGCATGGACGGCGGCAGGCTGCCAGCCGTCACATTGGCGCTCAGCAACCGCGTACGGCGCGGATGAACGCTTCGATCTTTGTACGATCCTTGATGCCCTTGCCCTGCTCCACCCCGCCGCTGACATCCACGGCATAGGGTTTGACCCGGGCGATGGCCTCGGCCACGTTGTCGACGGTCAGGCCGCCGGCGAGGATGATCGGCTTGCTCAGGCCCGCTGGTATCAGGGACCAGTCGAATGCCGCGCCGGTTCCCCCGGGAACACCTTCCACATAGGTATCGAGGAGAATCCCGCTGGCACTCGGGTAAGCGTCACAGGCCGCGGCAATGTCATCACCGGCCTTGACCCGCAACGCCTTGATATAGGGACGGTGATAACCTTCGCACTGCTCGCGGGTTTCATCGCCATGGAACTGCAACAGGTCCAGCGGCACCGCGTCGAGGATTTCCCCCAGTTCGCAACGGCTGGCATTGACGAACAGGCCGACGGTGGTCACGAACGGCGGCAACGCGGCGATAATCGCCCGTGCCTGCTGGAAGGTCACCGCCCGCGGGCTTTTGGCATAAAACACAAAACCAATGGCATCGGCCCCGGCATCGACGGCGGCCAACGCATCTTCAATGCGGGTAATCCCGCAAATTTTGCTGCGAACGGCGGACATGTCGTAAAACCCCGAGTGCTTTTCCGAGAAAGTCCCGGATGGTAACAAATGCTTTTCCGGGCGTCAGCCGTCAAGTTCCGAGAAGCCGGTGAGAAAGTGCGGCCCGATGTAACGCTGCGGCAGGGCAAACTCGTCGCGATACTCCACCTGCACCAGGTACAGGCCGAACGGATGGGCGGTGACGCCGCCGGTACGCCTGACCCGACTTTCCAGGACTTCCCGGGCCCATTCCACCGGCCGCTCGCCGGCACCGATGGTCATCAGCACGCCGGCGATATTGCGCACCATATGATGCAGGAAGGCCCCGGCACGGATATCGATGACGATCATCTTGCCGTGGCGGGTGACCCGCAGGTGATGCACTTCCTTGATCGGCGACTTGGCCTGGCACTGGCCGGCACGGAAGGCGCTGAAGTCATGGGTGCCGATCAGGTGGCGGGCGGCCTCGGCCATGCGCTCGACATCCAGCGGGCGATGGTTCCAGGTGATTTCTTCGTTCAGGTGCGCCGGACGGATCTGGTCGTTGTAGATCACGTAGCGGTAGCGCCGGGCGATCGCCTTGAAACGCGCATGGAAGTGCGCCGGCATCACCTGCGCCCAACTGACGCTGACGTCATGGGGCAGGTTGATATTGGCGCCCATGACCCAGGCCTTCAGCGAACGCTCGGCCTGGGTATCGAAATGCACCACCTGGCCACAGGCGTGCACACCGGCATCGGTGCGTCCGGCACACATCAGCGAAACCGGCGAATCCGCCACTTTCGACAGCGCTTCTTCCAGGGTCTGCTGCACCGTCGGCACGCCAGACGCCTGACGTTGCCAGCCGCGATAACGCGAGCCCTTGTACTCGACGCCCAGGGCGATCCTGAAAACGCCGTCGGCCGCCACTTCGGCGGCCGGATTATCTATATTTGCCAAGAACTCACAGCCTGCTGGTTGACGCAAAGGCGGGCATTATAAGGCCAGCCGGCCGAGACGCCATGCACCAGGGACTTTTAGTTGGCCCTACAGGCGGATATTGTGTGGCCTGACCCCTATCGCTATATAAAACAGTAAATAACGGCAACATCGCCAACCGAGACCTGATGAATGAACGCGATCCACAAGGAAGCCGTCGGCCAGGCCTATAGCCTGGAAGGCATGCTGCACGCACGGGACATGACCTGGCAGACCGTCGAGGAAATGGCCCGCCGTATCAAGCCCGGCATGCGCGAGTCCGAAGCCCTGGCCATGGGCCTGGAGGTGATGAAGGAACTGGGCATGGAGCGGATCTGGCATCCGACCAAAGTCCGCTTCGGCGCCAATACCCTGAAAACCTTCAAGCAGCCTTCCGACGGCGACCCGGTGCTGGGCGAGAACGATATTTTCCTGATCGACCTGGGCGTGGCCTGGAAGGGTCAGGAAGGTGATAGCGGCGCCACCTTCACCACCGGCAACGATCTGGAGATGATTGCCTGTGCGGCGGCGGCCAAGACCCTGTTCGAACGGGTTGAAACGCACTGGCGCGAGCACCAGGTGGCTGGCCCCGAGCTGTATCGCTATGCCGAAGAGCAGGCCGCAGCCATGGGCTGGGTGCTGAACCTGGAGATCAAGGGACATCGGGTCAGCGATTTCCCCCATGCGATCTACCGGGCCGGCGACCTGGGCAATTTCGAGGCCTGCCCGAATGTCGGCCTGTGGATCCTGGAGATCCAGATCGCCCACCCGACACGGCCATTCGGCGCCTTTTACGAGGACCTGCTGGCCTGAGCCCTCCCCTCACAAACAAAAACGGCAGCCCTGAGGCTGCCGTTTTTGTTGAAGCGCCGATCAAGCCAGACGCTTGAGCATCTCCCGGGCTTCGGCTTTCTGCGCCTCGCTGCCTTCGTTCAGCACCTCGGCGAGGATATCCCGTGCCCCATCGCTGTCGTCCATGTCCATATAGGCCTGGGCCAGGTCGAGCTTGGTGGCCGCCTCGTCGGTGCCGGAGAGGAAGTCGAACGACTCGTCCTCGGGCAACTCATCAGCCGCCAGGCTCGGTGTAGCAAGCGGCGGCTGCTCCAGGCTTTGGGACAGACGATCCAGCTCGGCGTTGACGTCATCCAGTTCGTCGGTGAACGCATTCGGGCCGGCGTGCGCCTCCAGTTCGTCCGCCAGCGACAGATCGAAATCCGCCGGCAGATCCAGATCATCCAGACCGCCCGCCCCCAGGGTCGGGACCTCGGCGTCGGAATCCTTCAAGTCCTCGGTCAGGCTCAGCAGGAAGTCCTCGTCCGCCGAAGTCGACAGCGGCGCTTCCCCACCCAGGTCCAGATCGAAATCCGCCAGGTCGTCGAGGGCCGGTTTGGCCGGGGCGTGCTCCTCCATAAGCGATTCGAAACTCAAATCGTCATCCAGGGCCGGCGTCGCACCAGTCTGCTGCCCCAGAATCGACTCGAAACTCAGGTCGTCATCCAGCTGCAGGTCATCCAGATCCGCCTTGGCCGGTGCAACCACTGCTGGCGAGGCGGCTTCGAGATCATCCAGGCTCAGGTCAAAATCGCTGTCGAACAGATCATCCGCAGCCGCCACCGGTGCCGGCGCTGCAACAGGCGCTGGCGCTGAAGCCGGCGGCTCGTCGGCCAACAACTCCTTGACGTAATCCTCGCTCAGCTCAGCCGCCACCGCAGCCGCCCCGAGACCCGCCACCGCGGCAACCGCGATCATCGACGGAAAGCGACTCTTGAGCTGCTCGACTTCGGCCTGGTGCTGACCGGCAGGCAACTGCCGCTCCTGGGCGATAAACGCATCACGATCGCCCTGCTGACCGTAGACTTCCATCAGTTTCAGGCACACGTCGGTACGCTGTGGTTCGTACTTCACCGCTTCTTCGAGCAAGCCGGCCGCCTGGTTCAGGTGACCGCGCTGGATATGCAGGTTAGCCTGGTCCACTACATCGGTAGGACGCTCAGCGGCCGGGACCGGGGCCGGAGCGGGTGCCAGCTTTACGCTCGGCGGAGGGACCTCCAGACCCTCGAAACTGCTTTCAGGCATATCCAGCTCTTCGGAAAAACCAGTTTCCTCGTTCAGCGCCCGGGCCATGCGCAGGTGTTTTTCCGCTTCCTGCTTGGCCTTGCGGCGACGCGCCAGGAACAGCAGGAGCAAGAGGAACACCAGCACCACTGAACCGGCCAGCAGCCCCATCAGGATCGGACTGGCCAGCAGATCATCGAGCTTGCGCTCCTGCGGCACGGCGGCGTCAGGCTGGACCGGCGGTACAACCGCTGCCGGTTTGGCCGCGTCTGCCGCCGGAACGATCGACGCAGGTGCCACCGGGGCCGCTTCCGGCTTGGCCGCCAACTGGGCGGACATGGCATTGGCCGGTTGCCCGGCAGCGGGTGCGGCTGGCGTGGTGGTCGAACCGTCGGCCTGCAACTTGGCCAATTGATCGTTCTTCAACTGAATCAGGCGCTGCAACTTGTCCAACTGGCTTTGCAGGTCTTCCATCCGGCTCTTCAGCTCGGCATTGTCGCGACGGGTGCTGTCCAGGCTCTCCTGGGTCACTGCCAGTTTGTTGTTCAGGGCCTTACTGTCGCTGGCGGCGCCTTTGCCGTGTTTCTTGCCGGACTCGGCGGAGATCAGGCTCAGGTTGTCCTTGGCAGCGGCCTTGGTCGGGGCGGCCTCGGTCCCTTTGTGCCGGGTGGCATCGATCTGTTGCTTGCCGGCATGGGGCGAGCGCCGTCCGGCACGCCAGGCGGCATTCTGTGCCGCCACTTCAGCGATGGCCTTGGGTTGCGCCAACGCGCGGCTTTCCACGCGATCAGGCAGACGCAGCACCTGGCCGGTTTTCAGTCGGTTGATATTGCCATCGAGGAAAGCCCCCGGGTTCAACGCCTGGATCGCCAGCATGGTCTGCTGCACGGAAGCGCCATTGCTCTCCTTCAGGGCGATATCCCACAAGGTGTCTTTGGGACCCGTGGTGTATTGCTTGGCCTTGGTCGGCGCGGTGACCGGCGCCACAGGAGCGGCCGCGGCCGTCGGAGCAGTCGCCGCCGCAGCAGCAGCTGGCTTGGCAGCGTCAGCGGGCGGGGTGTATTTCGACGGATCGAGCAACACGCTGTAGTCGCGCATCAAGCGGCCGTTGGGCCACTGCACCTGCACCAGGAAGCGCACATAGGCTTCGGACAACGGCTTGCTCGAGGTGACCCGCACCACGCTGCGACCGTTGGGGTTGATCACCGGCGTGAACGTCAGGTCGTTGAGGAAATCCTGGCGACTGACCCCGGCATCGGCGAAGGCCTGGGGCGAGGCCAGGCTCGGAACGATGTCAGAGGCGCTGAGGCCACTGACATCCTGCAATTCGATTTCTGCCAGCAATGGCTGGTTCAGAGTTGACTTGAGGGTCACTTCCCCAAGCCCAAGCGCGTGTGCCATACCGGAAGACAGCGCCGAAGCGGCCGCTATTGCTAACACCAGTTTGCGAACTTGAACCATAGCCTCTTCCTTTGTTTGTGCATTCCTCGGCTAGCGAGAAGGTGGTGTCGCCCGCCTTGCGGCAGCGTGCGCGCCCTTGAAAACATCGCCGCAGCGCGCGATTTCAGCCGACGCCCTTGCAAATGCCCGAGGACAGGTTCACCTCCAGCAACCCGCCTGAGCATAGCGTCAGGCTAGAATCATTCTGCAAATTGCCGCCAAGTATCTTTTACAGCAGGTCTTTTATCAACAGCTCTGCCAGTTGCACAGCGTTCAATGCCGCACCTTTGCGTACATTATCGGCTGTCAGCCACAGATTCAGCTCACACGGGTCGTCCACACCGCGACGCACCCGTCCGACATAAACCACATCCTGACCCACCGCGTCACCCACCGCGGTCGGGTAGTCACCGGCTTCCACCAGCTCGATCCCCGCCGCGGCTTCCAGCGTAGCGTTCACCGCGGCCAGATCAACCTCGCCAGCGGTTTGCAGAGAGACACTATAGCTATCGCCGAAAAACACCGGGGCTTGAATGCAAGTCACTGAAATTTTTAACAAAGGTGCCGCGAGCAGCTCGCGAAGTTCGCTGACCAGGCGTTTTTCCAGGGAGACATGCCCCTGGGCATCCGGCTTGCCGACCTGGGCCAGCAGGTTGAACGCCATCTGCCGATCGAAAAAGCGCGGCTCCAGCGGGCGGACATTCAACAACTCCGCCGTTTGTCGGGCCAGCTCGGTCACCGCCTCGCGGCCCTGGCTCGATACCGCCAGGCAGGCGGTCAGGTTGACCCGCTGGATGTCAAGGCCCTTGAGCGGCGCCAGCACCACCGCCAACGCCGTGGCCGCAGCGCTCGGACTGCTGACCTGCGCCGGCTTGCCCAGGGTCGCCAGCACCTCGGGATTGGCCTCCGGCACGACCTGGGGCGCGGGCAAGGCGCCGGACAGGTCGATCACCGTGCAGCCCGCTGCTGTCGCACGCGGGGCAAAGCTGATGGTCACTGCGGGGCCGGCGGCAAAAAACACCAGTTGGACTTTGCCGAAGTCGAATTCGTCCACTTCGCGCACCCGCACGTTCTTGCCCCGGAACGGCACCGAGTGCCCCGCCGACTCGCTGCTGGCCAGCAGATGCAGGTTGGCCACCGGGAAATCACGTTCTTCGAGGATCTGCACCAGGGTCTCGCCGACGGTGCCGGTGGCGCCGATCACGGCAATATCAAAGGACTGGCTCATGGGGTGACCTCAGGTGAAACGGGGGGAGCGGCACTTTACCCGTGACCAGGCGGTCAGGCAATTGCACACAGGCCTTGTCGACATGCCGGGTATAAAAAAACCCGCGAATCTGACGAGACGCGGGTTTTTCAACACTTCAGCGGATCAACGCTCCAGCAGGATACGCAGCATGCGCCGCAGCGGTTCGGCCGCACCCCAGAGCAACTGGTCGCCCACGGTGAAGGCACCGAGGAACTGCGAGCCCATGTTCAGCTTGCGCAGACGCCCCACCGGGATATTCAGCGTACCGGTGACCTTGGTCGGACTCAGTTCCTGCATGCTGATTTCACGCTGGTTCGGCACCAGCTTGACCCACGGGTTGTGCTGGCTGATCAGCCCTTCGATATCGGCGATCGGCACATCCTTGTTCAGCTTGATGGTCAGCGCCTGGCTGTGGCAACGCATGGCGCCGATGCGCACGCAGATACCGTCCACCGGGATCGGGCTCTTGAAGCGGCCGAGGATCTTGTTGGTCTCGGCCTGGGCCTTCCATTCTTCACGGCTCTGGCCGTTCGGCAGTTCCTTGTCGATCCATGGGATCAGGCTGCCGGCCAGTGGTACACCGAAGTTTTCGGTCGGGTACGCATCGCTGCGCATGGCTTCGGCGACACGGCGGTCGATGTCGAGGATGGCACTGGCCGGGTCGGCCAGCTGATCAGCGACAGCGGCGTGGGTCGCGCCCATCTGCTTGATCAGTTCACGCATATTCTGCGCGCCGGCACCCGAGGCCGCCTGATAGGTCATGGCGCTCATCCACTCCACCAGGCCAGCCTCGAACAGGCCACCCAGGCCCATCAGCATCAGGCTGACGGTGCAGTTGCCGCCGATGTAGTTCTTGGTCCCGGCATCCAGCTGCTGGTCGATGACCTTGCGGTTGACCGGGTCGAGGACGATTACCGCGTCATCCTGCATGCGCAGGCTGGAAGCCGCATCGATCCAGTAACCCTGCCAGCCGGCTTCGCGCAGCTTGGGGAAAACCTCGCTGGTGTAGTCGCCGCCCTGGCAGGTCAGGATCACGTCGAGGGTCTTGAGCTCTTCAATGCTGTAGGCATCCTTCAGCGGAGCAATATCCTTGCCCACGGACGGGCCTTGGCCACCGACATTGGAAGTGGTGAAAAACACCGGCTCAATCAGGTCGAAATCCTGCTCTTCCAGCATCCGCTGCATGAGCACGGAACCGACCATACCGCGCCAACCGATCAGACCTACACGTTTCATCGCAACTACACCTTTTACAAAAGTGGGTCACCGCCTCCAGGGATGGAAGAGGCGGTGGGCCCGAGAGATTACAGATTCCGCAGCGCGGCGACTACTGCGTCGCCCATTTCCTGCGTACCGACTTTAGTGCAACCGGTCGACCAGATGTCACCGGTACGCAAGCCCTGGTCCAGCACACGGCTGACCGCGGTCTCGATTGCCTGCGCCGCTTCGTGCAGGTTGAAGCTGTAACGCAGCATCATCGAAACCGACAGGATGGTCGCCAGCGGGTTGGCGATGCCCTGCCCGGCAATGTCCGGCGCAGAGCCGTGGCACGGCTCGTACATACCTTTGTTATTGGCATCCAGGGACGCCGACGGCAGCATGCCGATGGAGCCGGTGAGCATCGAGGCTTCGTCGGAGAGGATATCGCCGAACATATTGTCGGTGACAATCACGTCGAACTGCTTCGGCGCCCGCACCAGTTGCATGGCGGCGTTGTCGACGTACATGTGGCTCAGCTCGATGTCCGGGTAATCCAGGGCAACCTGCTCGACCACTTCACGCCACAGCTGGCTGGACGCCAGGACGTTGGCCTTGTCCACTGAGCAGAGTTTCTTGCCGCGCACGCGAGCCATGTCGAAGCCGACCCGGGCAATGCGACGGATCTCGCTTTCGCTGTATGGCAGGGTATCGTAGGACTGGCGCTCGCCGTTTTCCAGGGTGCGGGTGCCCCGTGGCGCGCCGAAGTAGATACCGCCGGTCAGTTCGCGAACGATAAGGATATCCAGGCCGGCGACGATTTCCGGCTTCAGGCTGGAAGCGTCGGCCAGTTGCGGGTAGAGAATCGCCGGACGCAGGTTGCCGAACAGGCCCAGTTGCGCGCGGATTTTCAGCAGGCCGCGTTCAGGGCGGATATCACGCTCGATCTTGTCCCACTTCGGCCCACCGACGGCGCCCAGCAGCACGGCATCGGCGGCGCGGGCACGATCCAGGGTCTCGTCGGCCAGGGGTACGCCGTGCTTGTCGATGGCGGCGCCGCCGATCACGTCGTGGCTCAGCTCGAAACCGAGGCTGTACTTCTCGCTGGCCAATTCCAGCACCTTGACCGCTTCGGCCATGATTTCCGGACCGATACCGTCGCCTGGGAGAATCAGAATCTGCTTGCTCATGCTTTCCTCATGTCATCTGTCGCCGCGCCCATGGTCACGGGCGCGGCTGGAAAAAGTCTTATCGCTCGGCCCACAGCACCAGGACATCTGTACTGAACGAACCATCGGCCTCAATCTCAAAATATTCTCGCACTTCCGCGCCCATTGCCTGCTGCAAATCGCGAATCGCGGTTCGCAGCGGCTGCGGGGTGCGCATGCGTTCGACCCAGGAGCTGAACTCCAGGCGCAGGCGTTGACGCTGGGTACTGCGTACGTGTAGCCCGGCCTCATTGACCTGACGTAGCCACTCGCCCGCCGAATAATCGCGGACATGGCTGGTGTCGCGCAAAACCTCGACGCTTTGCAGGTAGGTGTCGAACAAGGGGCTGCCGGGGGACATGACGTCGATGAAAGCCGCCACGCCACCGGGCTTGAGCACCCGCCGCACTTCCCGCAATGCCTGCCCCAGATCGCTCCAGTGGTGCGCCGAGTAGCGGCTGAAGACGAAGTCGAACTCGCCATCGGCGAACGGCAGGCTTTCGGCCGCGCCGCACACCGTGGCGATATTGTTCAGGCCGCGCTCGGTGGCGGCAGCGGCGACCACATCGAGCATCTGCTGCGAAAGGTCGTAGGCCGCCACTTTCTTGACCAGCGGGGCGACGTGAAAGCTCACGTGGCCAGCACCGCAGCCCAGGTCCAGGACCCGAGCGTCGGCGTGCCCGGCCAGCTCGGCCTGGAGCAGGGCGAATTCCGCGCCCTGGGCGTGCACGGCACTGCTCAGGTAAGCGCTGGCCTGTTCGCCGAATTGCTTTTGAACGACTGCGGTGTGGGCTTTGCCGGTCATGGGGCGATCCTTCTGTCGGGTTACATATTCGGGCTTTGCGGCGCCTGCCAGAGCGTCTTCGCGGCGATGCGGCGACCCAACAAGCCCTGCTCCTACAAAGTTTTGTCGTACTCGGCTTTTGTGTTCGACACAAAACTGCAGGAGCAGGGCTTGCCCGCGAAGAGGCCGGCCCTGCCTACCTCAAATCAAGCGTCGCGAAACAACCAGGGCTGGCTGGCCCGATGCTTGGCTTCGAACGCCGCAATCGCCTCGCCGTCCTGCAAGGTCAGGCCGATATCGTCCAGGCCGTTGAGCAGGCAATGCTTGCGGAACGCATCGACTTCAAAGTGATAGACCTTGCCGTCCGGACGGGTCACGGTCTGCGCCTGCAGATCGACCGTCAACTGATAACCCGGCGTCGCCTCGACCTGCTGGAACAGCTCGTCGACTTCACTGTCCTCAAGAATGATCGGCAACAGGCCGTTCTTGAAGCTGTTATTAAAGAAGATATCGGCATAGCTCGGCGCAATGATGCTGCGGAAGCCGTACTCCTCCAGGGCCCACGGCGCGTGCTCGCGGCTGGAACCGCAACCGAAGTTTTCCCGGGCCAGCAACACACTGGCACCCTGGTAACGCTCGGCGTTCAACACGAAATCCTTGTTCAACGGCCGCTTGGAGTTGTCCTGGTAGGCATAACCCACGTCCAGGTAACGCCATTCGTCGAACAGGTTGGGACCGAAGCCGGTGCGCTTGATCGACTTCAGGAATTGCTTGGGAATGATCTGGTCAGTGTCGACGTTGGCACGATCCAGAGGCGCGACAAGACCGGTGTGCTGGGTAAAGGCTTTCATGCTGCGCTCCTCAGATCAATTCACGAACGTCGACAAAACGACCGTTCACGGCGGCGGCGGCGGCCATGGCCGGGCTCACCAGGTGGGTACGACCACCGGCTCCCTGGCGCCCTTCGAAGTTCCGGTTGGACGTCGAGGCGCAATGCTCGCCGCTTTCCAGGCGGTCCGGGTTCATCGCCAGGCACATCGAGCAACCCGGTTCGCGCCATTCGAAACCGGCTTCGAGGAAGATCTTGTCCAGGCCTTCGGCTTCCGCCTGGGCTTTCACCAGACCCGAACCCGGTACGACAATCGCCTGCTTGATGGTCGAGGCGACCTTGCGGCCCTTGGCGATCACGGCGGCGGCACGCAGGTCTTCGATCCGCGAGTTGGTGCAGGAACCGATAAAGACGCGGTCCAACTGGATGTCGGTGATCGCCTGGTTGGCGGTCAAACCCATGTACTTCAAGGCGCGTTCGATGGAGCCACGCTTGACCAGGTCAGGTTCGCGGGCCGGGTCCGGTACGTTCTGGTCAACCGCCAGGACCATTTCCGGCGAGGTGCCCCAGCTGACCTGCGGCTTGATCTGCGCGGCATCCAGCTCGACCACAGTGTCGAACACCGCATCGGCATCGGACACCAGCTCTTTCCAGGCTTCGACGGCCAGGTCCCACTCGGCGCCTTTCGGGGCGAAAGGACGGCCCTTGACGTAAGCCACGGTCTTTTCATCGGCGGCCACCAGGCCTACGCGGGCACCGGCTTCGATGGACATGTTGCAGATGGTCATGCGGCCTTCGACGGACAGCTCGCGAATCGCACTGCCGGCGAATTCGATGGCATGGCCGTTACCGCCGGCGGTGCCGATCTTGCCGATCACGGCAAGGACGATGTCCTTGGCGGTCACGCCAAACGGCAAGGTGCCTTCGACCCGCACCAGCATGTTCTTCATCTTCTTGGCCACCAGGCACTGGGTGGCGAACACGTGCTCGACCTCGGAAGTGCCGATACCGTGGGCCAAGGCACCAAAGGCGCCGTGGGTCGAAGTATGGGAGTCGCCGCAGACCACGGTCATGCCCGGCAAGGTCGCGCCCTGCTCCGGGCCGATCACGTGGACGATACCTTGACGCACGTCATTCATCTTGAATTCGGTGATGCCATATTCATCGCAGTAATCGTCGAGGGTCTGCACCTGCAAACGCGACACCTGGTCGACAATCGCCTCGATCCCGCCCTTGCGTTCCGGGGTGGTCGGCACGTTGTGGTCCGGGGTGGCGATGATCGAGTCGACACGCCAGGGCTTGCGCCCGGCCAGGCGCAGGCCTTCGAAAGCCTGGGGCGAAGTCACTTCATGAATGATGTGACGATCGATATAGATCAGCGACGACCCATCGTCGCGCCGTTTCACTTCGTGAGAATCCCAGAGCTTGTCGTAAAGCGTTTTGCCGGCCATCAGACGTTTCCTCATCAGCTTGTTTCTATGCCCCGGTTTATTGATGACTGTTCTCAATAACCCTTTGGCTTGTGAGGTCGATGCTATGGGGTTAGAGTGAATAACTCAAATTCATATTTTTTATGCTTTGGATAACCAGCTGGAATACTAGAATGGACCTGGCCAACCTCAACGCCTTTATCGCCATCGCCGAGACCGGCAGTTTTTCCG
>Ga0209888_1000627_pt1 | contig 15748 bp, 7 predicted proteins | sample OrgsoiDNA_201059_FD_185807 | JGI IMG/M metagenome (GOLD analysis project Ga0209888, IMG submission 185807) | Permafrost soil microbial communities from the Arctic, to analyse light accelerated degradation of dissolved organic matter (DOM) -... | ecosystem: Environmental > Terrestrial > Soil >...
CCGGTATCGGTGTTCTGTTTCTACGCCACGACGGGTGTTCGCGTTTGATTCAAATCAAGCCCGGGCACAACGGCCTGGCTAAAGCGGGTTGGCCTGCTGGCTGCAACCGGCGATCAGCGCCTTCAAGCCTCCCACGTCAAGGATCCGCACCTCCCGTGCGTGGACCTCCAGCAGGCCCAGCTCCCGCAGCCGGGCGATCCCGCGGCTGATGGTTTCCAGGCGCAGGCCCAGGTAGGAGCCGATTTCTTCACGGCGCATTCTCAGGACGAAGCTGAAGGGCGAGTAACCGCGCTGGGACAAGCGTTGCGAGAGGTTGAGAAAAAACGCCGCGAGGCGCTCATCCGAATTCATATTGCCCATCATCAGCAGCAGGCTGTGGTCCCTGACGATTTCCCGGCTCATCAGTTTGTTCAGGTTGTGCTGCAGGGAGGGCAGGTCCCGGGACAAGCGTTCCAACTGCGAGAAATGGATCGGGCAGACTTCGCTGTCCTCCAGCGCCACGGCATTGCAGGCGTGGCGGTCTTCGCTGATGGCGTCCATGCCGAGCATTTCCCCGGTCATTTGAAAGCCGGTGACCTGCTCGCGGCCATCTTCCGAGGTCAGGGTAGTCTTGAAAAAGCCCAGGCGTACCGCGTACAGGGCATGCAGGGGATCGCCCTGGCGGTAGAGGGTGTTGCCTTTCTTGATCCTGACGCGCTGCACGATCAGGTCGTCCAGGCGTTTGACTTCGGAGTCGTTCAAGCCCAGGGGCAGACACAGCTCCAGCACGCTGCAATTGGCACAGGCTGACTTCAGGCTCGCGGGCTTGAGCTTGAGGTCGTCGCAATCGTTCATGGAGGATTCCTCTGTATCTGAAAAGAAGAGGTCCACCTCGGGCAAGCACACCGATACGACAGGGCCAGTCGAACCAGACTAGCAGGTACGGAGGGTTGCTTGAGATAAATCAAACGCGTGGCTTGGCAGTGGAGTGAAGGTAAACCGCGGATTGTCCATCGTTCCCCCTTGGAACCCCGTCATGAGCGACTATCAACCCATTCTGCTGATCACCGATACCCACTGCCGGGCGACGCCATTTCCTCCAGGGGCCGCGACTCGCTTTGAGCGTTGGATACAGCACCCGCCGACCGTCGCGATCCTGTCTGCGGGTGTTGTTGTTCAAGGGGGATGGCGACTTTCATGACAGCGTCGCGTTGGTGGGCGAGCAGCTCATAGGCCGCCTCGATATCGTCCAGTTTGAAGCTGTGGGTGACCAGCGGCTTGATACAGATCAAGCCGGGGTCGCTCGGGGGGAGGACCCTGGCTACCGAGCGAGCAGGCAAGCCGTCGGCACTTGATGTAAATCAAGGCCCGGTCGGCTGGGCGTCGCAGAATCGAAGATGACCGATTCTCTTCGGGTGGCACTCTTCAATCTTTGTCTTGTGAAGTCGTCGCCCGCCATCCGGTGCGCCCGACAGGGCGTGCCCTGGAGGTGTTCCGTGTCTTCACGTCCACGTTTACTGGTGGTTGCCCCCGCCGAAATGACCCACAGCCCGGTCTTCGACCGGGCCTTGGCGTTGGCCAAGGCCATGGGTGCCTCGCTGACCCTGGTGGCGTTCGTCTATCTCGAGGTGTTGCAACAACTCGATCTGCTCGACGCCGGCCAGCGCCAGGAGGTCCGCGAGATGAATCTGCTGCGCTATCGCCAATGGCTGGAGCGGGAGGCTGAGGTCATGCGCGACGAGGGGATCGAGGTGACGATCGAGGTCAAGGGCGACCTGCTGTCGCTGGAGGCCCTGTCCAGCTATGTGCGTTCGCAGCATCCCGCCCTGCTGATCAAGGATGTCCATCGGGAGTCGGCCCTCAAACGGATATTTTTCACCCCCCTGGACTGGCGTTTGATGTGCGACAGCCAGGCGCCGATCCATCTGGTCGCCGCCCAGGGCAAACCGTTGCCGCGCAAGGTGCTGGCCTGCGTCGACGTGCTGCGCGACGACATTGCGACGCGGGAGCTCAACGATCAGATCATTGACCAGGCCGCGCGCTTCGCCAGGCACTGCAAATGCCCGCTGCACCTGCTGGGGGTGTATGACTGGACGAGCCTGTATGTCGCCGATATCGGCATTGGAAAGGTGCCGGTTTCGGTCAGTCCCAGCTATGAGCAGCGCAAGGTCAAACTCCAGCATCTGGCTGACAAACATGCCCTGCACAAGGACAGGCGGCATTTCATTGTTGGTACACCGGGAAAGGCCATCGTGGAGTTCGTCGGTCAGAACGTCTATGACGTGCTGGTCATCGGCACCGTGACTCACCGCTCGTTCAACAAGCTGTTGGGCAGCACCACCGAAAGCCTGTTGTACCAACCCCCCTGCAGCCTGCTGGTGATCAAGCCTGTCGAGCTGCCGGATTTCGCCCAGTCAACCGATGAACAGCGAGCGGCTGTGTGGCGCTCCGAACGTCCTGCCCTTGGAGGTGTGTCATGAGTCAATACCAGCGTCTGCTGCTGATCACCGATCAGCATCTGCCCCATTCTCCGGCGGCCAGGCGGGCCGCGGCCCTCGCGGTGGCCAGCGGTGCGGCGTTGCATATCACCGCGCTGGTCGAGCCGCCGCCGCGCACTCATCTGATCGAGTCGGGCCTGGATGAACAGGCCCGGGTCGCCTACATGGAGACATACCGGACCTGGCTGGAGGGGGTGACCGCGAGCTTGCGCGACAGTGGCCTGCAACTGACCACCGAAGCGCTCTGGACCACCCATCCCCTGTGCGACATCCTGATCCACGCCCGCGAGATCAAACCCGACCTGCTGATCAAGGATGTGTACCTGGAGCCGCTGCTCAAGCGGGTCTTCACCACGCCGCTGGATTGGCAGTTGCTGCAGGAAAGCCCGGTGCCGGTGCATCTGGTCAACCAGATCGCCTCGGCGTTGCCCCGGCGGGTGCTGGCAGCCGTCGATACCTCCACGGGGGAGGCGGGTATCAGCGAGTTCAACCGCAAGATCATCCGTGAGGCCGAGGCCCTGGCGCTTCAATGCGACGCCGAGTTGCACTTGTTGTATGCCTACGATTTGTCGCCAGCGTTCATGGCCGACCCTTGTGTCACGGTGGTCTGGGTTGACGAGTTGCGGTCCGCCTTGCTCGAGCCTTTCGCCAGGCTGGCGGACGACTATGGCGTGGCCGCCGAACGCCGGCATTTCCTGATGGGCTCGCCGGTGGGGGTGATCACTGACTTTGTCCGTGACCAGGCAATCGATGTGGTGGTCATGGGCTCGGTCCAGCCCAAGGGCCTGGGCAAGCTGATCGGCGATACCACCGAGCGGACCTTGCTGATTCCCGAATGCAGTGTGCTGACGGTCCAGCCCGACTGAGTCGCGGTCTGCCGTGTGGTGTCAACCGAAAAGCCCCTTGCCGATGATCGACAAGGGGCTTTTTCATTGCACCACGCCAAGGTGTGTCAGAGGCTCAACAGGCCCCGCCAGAGCATCCAGGCGGCCCCTGCGGCGGCCAGCCAGATCAGCGCCAGCAGGCCTTTGGCGAAACTGTTGAGCGGCTTGCGCTGAGGGGTGGCCAGGTAGATCAGCGAGCCGGGGGCGTAGAGCAGGGCACTGAGCAGCAGGTACTTGGGACCGGCCGCGTACAACAGCCAGAAGCAGTAGACGCTGGCCACGAGGGCGATGGCCAGGTCGCGCAACCTCAGGCCGCCGTGCCCGTCCTGGCCACGTGCCTGCCAGCTGACCTTGAGCGCGTAGAGGCCGCTGAACAGATAGGGCAGCAGGATCATCGAGGTGGCCAGGGAGATCAACGCCAGGTAGGTGGCGTTCGAATACAGCGTGAGGATCAGGAACATCTGGATGCAACCATTGGTGACCCACAGGGCATTGGCCGGCACGCCATGGCTGTTTTCCCTGGCCAGGAGCGCTGGCATCACACTGGCCTTGGCCGGACTGAACAAGGATTCGGCCGAGAGCAGGGTCCAGGCCAGCAGGGCGCCACCCACGGAAATCATCAGGCCCAGGCTGATCATCATGGCGCCCCAGGGACCGGCAATGGCTTGCAGCACGCCGGCGGTCGAAGGGTTTTTCATGGCCGCCAGCTCGGGCTGGCCAAGGATGCCCAGGGACAGCAGAGAGACCGAAATCAGCAGCAACAGGGTAATGATAAAACCAATGATGGTGGCCCGGCCGACGTTGACCCGCTCCGCCGCCCGGGCGGAATAGACATTGGCGCCCTCGATGCCGATAAAGACCCAGACGGTCACCAGCATGGTGCTCTTGACCTGGTCGAGAATCGAGCCCAGGGCCGGTGCGCCCCATAAACCGCTGACAAAGGTCTCGCGATGAAAGGCCGCGGCGGCGAAACCGATAAACACCAGGACCGGAACGATCTTGGCCACCGTGGTGATAGCGTTGGCCCGCGCCGCGGTGCGTACGCCCCGCAGGATCATGAAGTGCATGGCCCAGAGCAGCAGCGACGCGGCAATGATTGCCACCTTGTTGTTACCCTCGCCGAAGGCCGGGAAAAAGTAGCTGGCGGCGGCGAACAGGATGACCAGGTAGCCGGCGTTGCCGATCCAGGCGCTGATCCAGTAGCCCCAGGCCGAGTTGAAACCGACAAAGTCGCCGCCCAGGGCCTTGGCGTAGGCGAAGACGCCGTTGTCCAGTTCCGGTTTGCGGTTGGACAGCATCTGGTAGACCAGGGCCAGGGACAGCATGCCGACCCCGGTGACCAGCCAGCCGATCAGGATCGCGCCGGCACCGGCACCGACCGCCATGTTTTGCGGCAGGCTGTAGGCGCCGCTGCCGATGATCGAACCCACCACCAGGGCGATCAGCAGGCTCAGGGACAAACGGGCCGATTGCACGAGGGACGCCGCTTTCAATGAGGGGGCGGTGGTGCCGGGGGATGAAGCCTGTTGCAGGGGCGTTGCCATGATGACACCTCCAGGGGACGGGACGTTCGTGTGCACCGATCAGCAACGGCGGCACGCTTTGAACGCATGGTGCGAATGTCTACGCCTGGGAGTCCGGGGCTGTTGATTTTTATCAAGGCACGGATGGATAGGTGTTCCTGTCTCCCGTAGCCGGGGGCCGGCGCATGAATTTTCTTCCTTTTCCCGCGCCGGGCGTGGTTACAATCGGCGCTCCTGATACACAAGAACTCCCCTTGAATGGTTTTGCCGAGGATTGACATGGACGTTGCAGGCATACTGGTATTGCAAGCGAGCTACACCAACCCGGTGCACGCCGAGGCGATTGGACGGGTACTCAATCACTATGCCGAAGACCCGATGGGCGGCGGCCAGGGCCTGGCGCCGGACGTGCTGCAACAGCTGCCCGGCGAACTGGCCAAGCGGCCCCACGCCTTCAGCGTACTGGCCTTTGTCGGCGGTGAGCCGGCCGGGCTGGTGAACTGCTTCGAAGGCTTTTCCACCTTTGCCTGCCGGCCCCTGGTGAACGTGCATGATGTCTCGGTGGTGAGCAAGTTTCGCGGCCTGGGGCTGAGCCAGAAGATGCTGCAGAAGGTCGAGGACATCGCCCGCCAGCGCGGTTGCTGCAAGATCACCCTGGAGGTGCTGGAAGGCAACGGTGTGGCCCAGGCTTCCTACAAGAAGTTCGGCTTCAGCGGCGCGCAACTCGATCCGGAGCACGGCCAGATGCTGTTCTGGAACAAGTACCTCTAATCCCGCTGCATCGCGCAAGGCCCTCTGTCGGAAGAGGGCCTATCCATCTACCGCACACGACGCCTGTCGCAAGGGTTGAATCCTTCGGGAGTCGTGCCGGCGAACCGATGCGCACGGTAACGACTCGTTCCTATCATTCGAACGAGGACGTCAACCATGTCAACCCAGTCGCCGGTTCCGGACAGTCAATCATTGGACCCGACTTCGGTCGCCAAGGCACTTTTCGCCGACAGCCCCAGTTTGCTCTCGGTCGCCACACCACTGGTTCAGGCGGTGTTGGACGAACACTATGGCGAATTCGAACTGTCGGCCGAGCGGGTACGCCTCGCCGTGCCCTATTGGGTCCTGGCCCAGGGGATCGACGGTGCCCCGGCAGGGCATAACTATTACAGCCTCAGCGAGGTCATGGTCGAGCGCTTCGCCCTGCGGGTTCCGGTCTGGGGGGCTTCCAGGAGCTTGCGCCTGGAGGCGCATAACCTGCTCTGGCGCGAGCAGCCACCGGCCGCGAAGAAACCCCTGGCGATCGATCTCGACGGGTTGCTCAAACGCCTGGACCAGGCGGCGCGGTCAAGGCTGCTGGAGAGCCTGAAGCAGCAACTGATCGAGCGTTGGAATCAATCGCCGGAGGGGCACGGGCCGAGCCGCTGGGCGCGGTTGGCGGCGGCGATCGGACGCTTGCTCGTTCCGGGGCAGACGCCTGGTCGTGGAGGGCTTGCGGACCTGAGTCGCCTGCCGTTCTACATGGGCTACTCGCCTGGCGATGCGCACGATGAAAGTCCGACCCTGGATATTCGCGCCTTCGAGACCCGGGTCTTCAGCGTGGATGCCCAGGGCCGGCGTTACCCGGAGTTGTTTCCGGTGATCGACTTCCTGCGCTATGAAGAAAATCTACAGCCATTACCCTATCCGCTCTATTTTCATCCGGGCGAAGGCGGCCTGCGCCAGGGCAAGATGGACAGTGCCGATCTGGTCGCGATGCTGATCGGCAGCCGCACCGCCGGGCGCAGTCTGGAAATAAGGGAGTCGCTTGTCTGGCGCTGGAATGAGCCCGCCGAAGTGATCGGCGACAGCCTGGCCAAAGGCTTGCTCGAATATCAATTGCAGGCGCTGAGCGCGACGCCGCCGGGCGACTGGGAGGCCAGGGCGCATCTTCAGCGTTGGGTGGATGACATTACCGATCCGGGCAAGTGGTTCGCCGTGCCCGCGAGGACCCAGGATGTCAGTCGTTTCCAGGTGCTCAGGCAGGAGCGCTGCGGCCCGGCGGCCCTGGGCTTGACCAGTGAATCGCTGCCGGACTGGCTGCTGGGTGCCTCGGTTGCCGATCGTTCCAGCTACAGCGCCCTGCTGCGGGAACTGGCACGCCAGCAGTGTGAGTCTGGAGGCCGGCATTTCCTCGAAGGCATCGGCACCCTCAATGAATTTGCCGCGCGGCGATTGCAGGCGCTGATGCTCCAGGACCATCCCGGGACCCGTGTGATCGACCCGAATGCCATCAAGCTCAATATCGATAAACTCGACTATGGCGCTACCCAGACCCTTGACCCGCAACAGGCGCAGGTCACGGTGCCGGTCGACATGACGCTGGTGGAGCTGGCGTTGGCCAACCTGGGGGGCATGCGCCATACCGGTATGCGGATTCGCATCGAGGAGCGTGGGTTGCCGGAGTCCGTCCCGCAGTGGATGACTGCGGATTACCTGCGCGGCCTGGTGACCCGTGCCGACATCGGCCAGGCCTACCCGGACCTGCTCAAGAAACATTTGATCACTGATGTCGCCGAGGCCCGGCGGCGCGAGGCATTGTTCGTCGCGCAGTGGCGGGTGCGTTTGCCGCTCCAGGCCCTGGAGTTGAAAATCAAGGGCGAGTCGGGGTTCAGCCTCGACGGCTTCCGTTATGTGCAGGCGCTGGTCCAGCCGGCGGGCCCGGGGCGCTTTGTCGATGCCGTGGAAATCGTCCTGCGGCCCCTGGCGTTCAAGGCCAGGGCCGACTGGCAGGCGGACGAGGTGCAGGCGATGTTCCTGATCGGTCCACGGGATATGAGCCGCGGCCCGTTGATCCTTTACCGTCCGTTGTGCCTGCAACAACCGCTACGCCAGTTCGAAACCCGCCAGGCGTTGTTCGCCGCGATCCGTCAGCCCGGCGATCTGCAGCGCAGCGTCTTGACCTGGATGACCGAAACGGCACGCCAGCGGTATGACCACGGGGGCTTCGACGCGCCGCATATCGAGCAGTTCCTCGGCGGCGACGAGTTCGCGCCGGCACCGTCCAGGCCCACCCCCGCGATGCTCGCCGAGGGCACTGTCGAAAGTGATTATATGGCGGCGATCTTCGCCGCCATGGTCAGGGCCCAGGTCGAGCAGGCCGACCGGCAGTCGGTGTCCAATGCCGAGCAGCGCTGGGCGGACTGGAAGGAGGGCGCCTGGCGGGTGTTGCTGGGCATCACCCAACTGCCATTTGCCGGCCTGCTGCCCTATGTCGGGCGTCTGGTGGAGATGCTCGGCTGGCTGGTGATCCTGAAGATCGGACATGACGACCTGCGGGCGCTGGACAGCGACAATCGGGCGGAACAGTCGGCGGGGGCGGCGGACCTGCTGTTCAATCTTGCGGCCCTGCTGCTGCACTATCGCGCCGCCTCCGCCCCGGGCGAAACCGAGGCGCCGCCGTTGCCCAGGCCTGCGCCGCCGCGTGCGGAAGTGTTGCCCGCGCCGACCATCGCACGGGTGCCCGACTTGCCCCGTGCCGAACTGAATGCATGGTCGATGTCGGGTTGGCCCATCCCCGATTCGCTGATGAGGCGGGTTCGCGCCTATCGTCTGCGCACCTTTGACAAGCCGGCATCGGCCTTGGTCGAACTGGGCCGCGTGGCGGACTCGGGGCTGACCCGCGGGTTGGTCCATATCCAGGAGGCCAAGGGCAAATGGTGTGCCTTGATACAGGGCGATCTTTACGAGGTGGCCTGGGAAGCCGACGAAGACGGCGTCCGAATCGTCGACGAGCACGGTAATGCCGGCCCCTGGGTGCGCAGCGACGAGCAGGGGCGCTGGAGCCTGGATATGCGTTTGCGCGGCGGCAGCCCGCCCAAGCGCGCCCAGGCCGGTGGCGGGCAAGACCTCGTCGAGGCGCGCGCGACACTGATAGCACTCAACCAGCAGACCAAGGATGGCGAGCCGGCGATCAGCAACAGTGTCAAGCGCTGGAGGCTGGCGACCGAGGGTGAGACGGCCAAGCGGGTCACCTACGAGCGTCGAACCGAACTGCTTGGCGAGATGACCGCCTTGCTGGAAGAAAATCTGCAGAACTACCGCCAACAACTGGACCTGAGCAAAAAGTTGATGGCCGATACCCGGCTGATCAAGGCCGTGCGGCCCTTTCAGATCAATGCGCTGGACAATGGGGTGAATGGATTGCAGACCTTGCTCCATGCTCAGCAAACCTGGTTGTTGGAAAGAATCGATATGCCCTATTCGAGGGCTTCCCAACTGCCTGAAGCAGAGCAGCTGGCGCCGGCTTTGGTTCAGGCCGAGTGGGAGCGTGATGCCGCGGCCACGGACAAGGCGGTCGACTGGGCCCTTTGGCAGAAGGACTGGCTCGATCAACTGAGACAGATACGTGACGGCCGGGAAAATTATCAGCGGTTGATTAAAACGGTCGGCTGGGGGTCCATCGAGGTGGAAGTCCGCGCCTGGAAGATTGCGCAGTTGAAGAACCGTTTTGCCCTGGGCGAGCTGACGCCCGAGCATCTCGGGCAGGAAACGTTCGAGGATATCTGGGATCAGATCCATCGGTCGTATGTGTCCTATTACTCCTCTCTCGATGCCCTTGATGAGGTCAAATTGTTAGCCGGCGAGCGTATCGAGCTGCTGGAGTCGGTTGTCGAGCAATCCAGTGATCTACAGGAAAAACTCGAGTTCTATCTGGCGACGTTGGTCAGTCGTCGCCTGTCCACGGGAAAGCTCGACCAGGTGCTCGCGGCTTTGAAGGCACTTGAGCAGGATACCCGGGAAGACCTGCGTCTGTTGCTGGGTAGCGATGATTGGGAACTGCCACCCATGCCCGTTGCTGGTCCATCGGCCAAAAAGACCACGAGAAAAGTCATCCGTACGCGTCACCGGCAACTGTTGTCCGGTGAGGTCCAGGCACCGGCATCGGCGGATGGCGAAGAGACCGTGCAGGTCAGCGATGTCTATGGGCAGGTGATCGAGACCTACCGGCAAAATACCGCCGATGGACTCTGGGAGGCGGTCGTCGCCCCGGACAAACCGGCCAAGCCTGCGGCGATCAGGCCCGAGGTCGGGCTGGAAAAACGGGTGTCCAATGCGCGCCAGTTGCTCAACGACGAAGCGTCGGCGATCGATCGGGTCATGCGGCAGGCTGTGCGTTCCAATGCGCCCAGGGCGCAGGAGGACATCCTGCGTTTGCAGGCCGAGGCCATGGAGCACCAGGCCACGGAGATCGACAAGCTCCTCGGCGTGGTGCAAACGCCGCCGCGCAACCCGGAGCGGGTCAGGAATGCCCAGGCGGTGGTGCGCCAGTTGCATGAGGCGGCACCGAGACTGCGGGCTTCCGGGCAGTACGCACGGATCCTCGCGATCAAGGCCAACCCGCCGCAAATGCCGCGTATCGATTACCTGTTGGGGCTGGGCGAAGTCACTATCCGCAAGGAAGGCGAGCGGATCCCGCTCGGCAAGAATGACTTCCTGCAGGAGTATGCGCTGCTCGACAAGGACAGCAAGCCGCTGTGGTACGCGCACTTTCACTACCCGAGCCTGTCGGCACTCGACTCGGCGTTCGAGGCCGCCCACTTGAAAACCGCCGAGCAGCGCAAGCTCGGTGGCAAGTACCAGTCGCTGGAGCAGGAAAAGGCCTTCAAGAAGATCCAGACGGGGAAGGGGGGGAGTGCCAACCTGGCGTTGCAGATCTATCGCAGCCGGATCGACCTGGCTGCGGCGCAACAGCATTTTTTCCCGGTGCCCGCGAAGCCAGGTGATCAAGCCGGGTGACGCGGTACCCCGCTACCGCCCGAGGGCTCATGGGCTCTTGTTAGCTGGCCGCTTTCCCATATCAAGGATTGCGGCCTCATGATCTCATTGCCGGCCTCGCTGGAGACTTCACTTCAACATTACCGAAACACTGCTCGCGCGCTCTTCGCCGCTCGGCCGAAACTGTCGGCGGTGGCGGGCTCGCTGGTGCAGGCGGCGCTGGACCAACAGGCCCCCGACCTCAAGGTTCAGGGGCAACGAATCCAGGCTGAAACCCTTTGGCTGGGAGAGCGGGAGTCGGCATCCGGCTATCGATACACCCGCTTGTCCGAAGTCTTGTTGCGACGCTTCAGCGAGGGCTGGAGCCCGCGTTATGACGCTCCCGATTTGATACTGGTGAGCCGGGCACCTGGCTCGCCGGTCGAGATCGCCGTCACTACGGTGGACCTGAAGCGGCTGGGCGCGACGCTCAACCAGTGGGGCGATGCCCTGCTCGAAGTGTTCAAGGCACAACTTGTTGCGTTCTGGAATGAACCGGTGCCCGACTGGGCGGGCAAGGTGCCGGGCTCGGACGCCTGGGTGCCAGGCTGGGATCGGCATGCGCCGCAGGTTCCCAGCCGTTGCGCGGCTCTCTCGAACCTGCTGTTCGTTTCGATGTATGGGGCTGGCAGCCTGCCTAATAGTCTGGCGCTCCAGGCCAACCAGAGGCTGCCCAAGGCGCTGGTCAGCGAAGACCAGTCGATCCGTGACAGTCTGCTGGGCAAAAATGCCCTGGCGGCTTATCTGCTGTATGCCAAGGGTCGACGGCAACCGTTCGGCGTCACGCCCGTCGCGGTGGTCTTCGCCCGCCAGCTGTCAGCCTCGGACTTCGCCTACTTCCTGCTCCGTCCGGGCCATGACGTGCAGCGCTTGCAGCCGGTTGATGAGCTCTGGACGCTATTGCGTGGCCAACTGCCGGATCCCGGGAAGGTCGAACTGATCCCCTCGCAGCTGAATGTCTTCGACAACCTGGCGGGGGCGTTGCTGGAAAACCAGTTGCGTGCGCTGGAGCATTTGCCGCGCGGCGTTACGAGCCGGGCCGGGGCTGGCGAGCCCTGGTCGGCGCGCGTCGAGCGCATCACCGATCCAGGAGACTGGTTTGCTACGTCCGAGCCCGCGCCGCTCACCCCTCTGCAACGGCGGGTGCGCGAGGCGGCGCCGCTTTGGCTGCTGAACGCCGGGGAGATGGACCGGCGCGGTTATGCCGGGCTGTTATCGAGCCTGGTTACGGCGCTGGGCAAGTCCTCGTCCCACAGTATTTTCGACGAGGTGGCTTCGCTGTCGCGCTTTAGCCGGCAGGCGCTGAGAGAGGCCATGGCGCGGCGGCATCCGCAGATGCCGGCAATCCGTATGCAGGACATCCTGCTGACGCTGGAGAAGTACCGGCGCAAGCCGTTATTGCCGGACGTGCTGGGTGAGTTCGAGGAAGTCCAACTGACGCTGCCCGAACTGGCGCTGGAAAACCTCGATGATTTTCGTTTCGGCGCGACGAAGATGCGCATCCGGCTCGCTGCTGATGTCTCGCCGCCGGATTGGATGACGGCTGACTATTTGCTGGAACTGATCACCGAGGTGGATATCGGTGCCGGCTACCCGACCTACTTGCGGCAACGGCTGTTGGACGATACGCGGTATGCGGTGTTCCGCCAGCAACGCTTTCTCCACCAGATCCAGGCCCAACTGCCCCTGGCGGCACTGGAACTCAAGCTCCGTGGCGAACAGGGGATGACCGCGATGGGGTATCGGTGGGTCAGGGCGGTGTTGGCCTTCGACGTCCGTGAGCGCCAGGTCGACGGTCTGCCGATCGTGCTCCGGCCGCTGGTCTTTCAGGCCAGTCCTGGCGCGAGCCCGGACAAGGTGGCGGGCATGTTTCTTATCGAGCCTCGGGACATCACCCGGGGGCCGCACCTGCTTTACCGGCCGCTGTTCGACCCGCCCCTGAGCGAGCATGTCAGCCGGCCGGCGCTGCTGGAGGCGATCGGACAACCCGGTGCATTGCAGGACAGTGTGCTGGCCTGGCTCGCCGCCAATAGACGCGCGGTGTATGCCAACGGCGGTTTCCGTCAGCCCCATCTCGCCTCGGTCTTGCCGGGTGATGAAGCCGCGCCGTTGCCGACACCGCCGGTGCCGGCAACTCTGGGCATCGAGGAGGTCGCCGAGGACTATGTCCATCATCTGTTTCATGCCTGTATCAATGCGGTTATCCGCCAGGCCGATATGCAGTTGTTGTCGAACGCGGAAAAACGCTGGGCGCGGTTGAAGGACAGCGGATGGCAACTGTTCAGTTCAATGCTGATGTTTGCCAGCGGCCCGTTGACCCAGGCCAGCTGGTTGATCCTGCTCTACCGGGGTGTTCGCCAGGATCTGCCGGGGTTGCAGAGCGATGACGAGGATGCCCGGGCCCAGGGCTGGGCCGATATGCTGAGCAACCTGGCGGCGGTGCTGTCGCATGAGGTGACGGCGGGTGAGCGCGAAGCGTTGCCGGAGTCGTTTATGACGAAGGCGTCGGCGGATCAGCGCGAGCCCTTGGTGACCGGGGGGGAGGTGTCGCTTGAGCGGATCAGCGCGCCTCTGGTGACCGATGATTCACCGTCGCTGCCTTTCGACTTGTCCTGGTCGAATCCGCGCCGTGCCCTGTCGGCAGCCTCGCGCAAGGCACTGGAGACGTTCGGTGTCAGGGTCTTCGACACGCCGCCGCGACTCGATAACCTCGGTTCGGTGGCCGCAAGCGGTCCGAACGAGGGACTGGTGCATCTCGGTGGCGCCGGGGACAAGGGCTGGCACGTACTGATCGAGAACACCCTGTACCAGGTTGCGTGGAGCGATGACGGTCCCCGTGTGGTCGATGGTTCGGGAACCCCGGGGCCATTTCTGGAGCGCGATGAGCAAGGTCGCTGGCGCCTCGATCTGCGCCTGCGTTTGCGCGGTGGCAGCGGCCGCGAAACCGTGCAGGCACGCCTGCAGCGCAAGCTGCGCGACCGGGCCAGCGCGCTGCACGGGCAAATGACCGAGGCCTCGGCGCGTATCGGCAGCCTGTTGAACGAGGCCGAAATACTGCGCAAGCGTCTTGAGACCATGACGGAGGGCAAGACCGCGAAGAACTTCAGCGACCGGCAACGCAGCGACAAGCGCCGCGAATACCTGGGCAAGCTGGAGGGCTTGCAGGCTGCCCTCGAAGAAAAGATCCGCCTCGTCAAAGAGCTCAATGACAATCGCCAAGTGGTGCCCAGGCCCGCGACGCTGGTGGCCGCCTTGGCCGACAGTGTGCGCAATTGCCGGACGCTGTTGAACCTGTCCCTGGCGGTGGGTCGCGAAGGCAGCCTGAGTGCCCGCGAGATTGACCAGATGATCGCCGCTGATACGGATGTCCGTTATGCCCAGGTCGTCGCCAACCTGAAGAACAATGTCGAGATCACCGACAAGCAGATCTTCTGGAGCACCCGGGAATATGCCGTGCTCGATGAGTTGCGGGCGATGCCCGAACCGGGGCCGGCGCAAACCACCGCACTGGAGCAGGCGCTGGTGCAGCCGTTCGCGCCGTTGGACTGGCAGGCGGTGCAACTGCCGACCCTGCTGGCCTTGACCCTGGACGAACTGCCCTTGCAGATCACCTTGCAAATGGACGATCAGATCTTCGCGGCCATCAAGCACAGTGCCGAGCAAACCCGGTACGTGACCAACACCATCAATCGCCTGAGTGCCGAAGATCCGCGCCAGGACCGCATCGATGCCTTGCTGACGGCCGTCAATCGCTACGACGAGACCCACGACTTGCTGAATTACTTGCAAGGCCTGATGCCGCAACAGCGCCTGCTCGAATACGCCACGCGCCTGTCAGGGCTGCTGGCGCAGTTGCGTGAAGGGGCGCTGAACAGGCTGTTCGACCTGTGGGAGGAGACCGCGCCGGTCGAGCCCGACCCCGTGCCCAAGCCCGGCCCGGCGGCTGGCGGCCCGCGCAAGAAGTTTATCCGCACCCGCAACCGTGAGGTGTTTGTCGGCCGGGTACGCGAGCGCACGCCCGAGCAGGAGGACGAGATCGTCGAGATCACCGATCCCAATGGCGAGCTGGTGTCCGCCTTCAAGGAGAACAAGGCGGATGCCCAGGACCGCTTCTGGGAGGAAGTGAAGGCCGAGCCGGCGCCGCCGATCCCGCGCAAGGTCGGGCTGTCCCGGCTGGTGACCCAGGGGCAGGCCGAGCGTGAGGGCGTCGAGGCCTTGATTCGCCAGGTGATGGCGTTGACCGGAACCTCCAAGGACCCCCGCGACCTGCAAGGTATCCTGGAGTTGAAGGCGCAGAAACTGAACGCCTTGGCGGACGATATTCAACAGGCCCTCAGCGATGGCAGCGGGACATCAACCCAGGTGAGGACCGCTCAAACGCTCAAGGACAGCCTGCGCCACGAAGCCGATCGGCTGATCGCCGAAGGGCGTCAGGCGCGTATCGCCGCGATCAAACGCAATCCCCCGCAGTTGGCGCGTCTGCAGTATCTGAAAGAGCAGGACCAGGTGGATATTCACCGCGCCGGCGGGCGACAGGCGGAAGGTCAGGGCGGTTTCCTGCAAGAGTATGTGATCAGCCACAAGGATGGCCGCCCCCTGTGGTACGCGCATTTCCACTACCCGGCCGCCACCACGGCGGATGCCGGGTTTGTCAGCGCGCACCTGAAGACGCTGGCGCAACGGCGCAACGGCGCCTGGGCGGCAAGGCCCAGGCCACGGCCCGGCAACGCGCGGCGGCCAGGATCGAGGCCGGGCAGGGCGGTCGGGCGCAGCTGACACTGGATATCCACCGGGGTCAGATACTGGACAAGAGCGTGGCCCAGGCGCTGTTTTTCAATACTGGCGAAGTGGATACAGCCGCTTGAAAACAGGCTGCCTGGCGTCTGCAATCATCGTCTCGGCCGATATCGAGACAGACATCCGCCTGCCGCTGGGCTAAGGTGTGTCAGAGCTTTTTCATCGATATCGGGAGTACCCTGCATGCAACTGGGAATCATCGGACTGGGCCGCATGGGCGGCAATATCGCGCGGCGCCTGATGCTTGATGGCCATCAGACAGTGGTGTATGACCGCAATA
>Ga0209888_1000629_pt1 | contig 15688 bp, 10 predicted proteins | sample OrgsoiDNA_201059_FD_185807 | JGI IMG/M metagenome (GOLD analysis project Ga0209888, IMG submission 185807) | Permafrost soil microbial communities from the Arctic, to analyse light accelerated degradation of dissolved organic matter (DOM) -... | ecosystem: Environmental > Terrestrial > Soil >...
TCGCTGGCCGGAGGGAGGGTAAAGTCCACGCTACACTGCTGGCTGGCACCGTTGCCCCACTGCACTTGTAACCTGCCGCTGTCCGGCATACCGCTGATGTACAGCTGGCCATCCGGCCCGACGATGCTGCTGTTTTCCTTCTCGCCCTGCGGCTTGTCCAGCGTGGCCATTGCGCCAAACGGCACCACCTTGCCCTGATAAGTCAGATTCATCAGCACGCGGCTGCCGCTTTGGGTTTTAAAATCGGCCAGTACCAGCGCGCCTTTGGTCGGCACCACGTTGATGATGGTCTCATCAATATCCACCATATCCGGCAGGGTTTCGGTATCCAGCGCGATACGGTTCTGGCGATAGCTGCTGACGTAAGGCACCACCGCATAGCCGCGCCAGTCGGTCGCGACCCCGGTCTGGTTCAACAAATTGACGTTATCGGCGCCCGGTGCGCGAACCAGCACCATGCTGTCGCCCAGCGGTTGCGAGAGGGTGACACCATACGGATGCGCAACGACTGCACCTTCCAGGCCGTACGTGATCTGTCTGGTGTCCTGGGTGTAGCCATAACCCCCCTGGACCGCACCGTAAGTGCCGCGATAGTCGGCGCTCATGTTGCCACTGCCACCTTCGCCCCGATTCTCATAGGCCTGTTGAAGGTTGTAATTCAGGTTGTTACTTTCGAGCGCGGTTCCGCTGAGCCCGACCATTTGGCGCGTGCTGCCTTTGCGGCTGTTGTTTATCCCATAGCTGGCCCAGCTTTTTGGCAGCCATTTGCTCAAGGGCACTTGCAGCGAGAAGGCCAGCTGCTGATCGTTCTCATGTTCGCCCGACATTCTATTCATGGTGTAGCTGAGGGAATAGGAGACCTCTTCGTGGGTTATGTTATAGCCCACGCCCAGGTTACGTTCGTAGCCTTTGTGGCCCCAAAAATCCTGCTGATAAGCGGAGAAATACAGGCTGCCGTAATCTTTCAACGACTGGTTGAGGTTTAACTGCATACGGGTGCGTTTGTTATGGTTCAGCTGCCAGCTATTGTTATCCCACGACTCGATTTCATTCGCTTCGCGAAAGTCATAGAAGCCACTGGTGGAGTAGCGGTAGCCCGCAAGGGTGAAGGTGGTGTCGGTTGCTTCCACATTCTTACCGTACTGGAAGCGGAATGACTGACCGCTATGTGCGGTACCGTTGCGCAGTTGCGTTTGAGCCTGGGTGACATCCACCGACAGGGAGCCAAAATCGCCGAACCCGTGACCGACACCGATGGCTTGCGAATTATAGTTATTGGCAAACAGGCCGCCGCCGTAAACGGTGTAATCGTAAGGCAGGCCGTAGATAAGCGTGGTCTGACCAAAATTAGGTCTGGTGGCATCAGCCATTTCGCTGCGGTATTGACCGGCGGTGGCGGAGTATTTTAATCGACCTTCACGTAACATCACCGGCACGGCCGAGAAAGGCTGAACAAAGCGCTGTTCTGAACCGTCGGCTTCGGTAATGGTGACCTCAAGGTCGCCACTTGCTGAGGTCGGATAGAGGTCGCTGATGGCGAACGCGCCAGCCGGGACATAAGTCTGGTAAATGATGTAGCCGCTCTGGCGTACGGTCACCTGCGCATTGCTGCGGGCGATACCGCGCACGACCGGCGCGAAGCCTCTCAGGCTGTCCGGGTACATATTGTCATCGGAAGCCATCTGCACGCCACGGTATTGCAGGCTGTCGAAGATCTCACTCGGGGTGGTGTTATCGCCTACGGTAAACTGGCTCTTCAGGGTCTGGATGTCACGTTGCAGATAGCTGTTAATGTTCTGCCATTTGCTCTGGCCATTGCTGTCGTTCCACACCGAATAGTTGCGCACCCGCCATGCACCGAGGTTGGCTCCGCTACGCAGGTTGAGATAATTCGATGTGTCGTTGCTGCCGCGCTGTTTATCGCTGATGTTAGCACCGCTGAAGCTGTAGTTCATCATCAGCGCAGGAAGTCCTTGATCCCAAAGCGCGGGGTCCACATACCCCCGGGCTTCGCTGGTCAGCGCCGCCTGAGGAATATTAATGTCCAGCCGCTGTGTGCTGAAATCGAACTGGCTGTCGACATCGGGAATATAACGGCTGACTTCGCTTATGGGCTTATCGGCTGGTAATTGTTGTAAACCCGGAAACGCCGCCACTTTAACGCCCATATCGCTCAACTGCCTGGGGGTAAACTCCGGCAGCAGCTTGTCTTCGCCATCAACAAAGGTCACCTTGCGGGTGTCGACTTTGTTGCCATTCATGAAGATGTCGACCAGATAGGTACCCGGCAACTGGCCGCCGCTTATGGCGAAACGATCGGTATCGATGCCCGCTTCATTTTGATTCAGTTCCAGCGCCCCGGGGTTAAAGTAGTCCTGCGCCAGTGCCATGTGTGGCGCAGCAATGATACTCAGCGCCAACAGTGAGGGAGCATAAGAAAAACGGCGCGACGGTGACGCAAAATAGAGATCGGCATCGGCTTTGGCGAGGCCAAACTTTTCCCGGCGGCGATAATCACTGGACATAAAGACTCCCTCCCGAAAGCTGTCTGCAAAACAGCTCAGGTCATGGCAATAACTGAAAAGAGGAAATAAGCGAAGGGCGCGGAGCCAGTTACTGTGGGGTACTGGCCTCTTCGGTGATGCCGCCGTAATCGTTGATCGTTGTCCAGCTCACTCTGCCTGTGGCCCCTGCCGGTAATGTCCAGCTCATGGAACCCTTTGGCGCAAGCGTGGCCGAATCTTTTATATCGACTTCCTGACCGCCTATTTTTATCGATTGGAATGAAACGTAAAAAGGCGTCGGGTTAGTCGCCTGAAGCTGACTGCCCTGATGCGAGAAACTCAGCGCTTTATAAGCTTCGTCAGGATTGCCTTTCAGCCCTTCAGGGCGGTAAATCAGTTTAAGCCTGGCCTTAACTGAAATCAGCAGCTGGTTGTCTTCGGATTTTTTACTGGCCGGGATGGATTTAATGCTCAGCCAGTAGAGTGATTCCCGGTCTGTCGGCAGATCCCCGCCGGTACGCATGACGCGCAGGACGTTTTCCTTGCCCGCATCGAGGCGAAACAGTGGCGGAGTCACAATAAAGGGTGGCTTGCGGGTATCTGCCTCGTTGATATTTTCCACCCAGTTCTGCATCAGATAGGGGGCCGTTTTTTCGGGGTTTTTTACCGAAATGGAGGCTTCTTTGCGTGCTCCGTCATACACCACGCGCGTTCCGCCAATGATCACGCCAGCTGATGCGGGTAAGGTCATAACCATCAGCGCTGAGGCTGCTAAAAGTGGAACTAATCTTGAAGACACATTATTCTCCTGTTGATTCAACGTGATAGCGCTCCAGTCCCAAAGCGCAGCATCCTTGCCGCTAGGGAGAAACATCCTGTCTGGTTCAATTCACTGTCTACAACAGCGATATTGCTATCGATAAATCGTTGATTTTACTGATAGCTAATAGTGAAGTTGGTTGCAGCATTAGCCGGGCCCTGAGTAACAGCAGCGGCAGTTGCAACGTATTTAGCGATAAATTCGAACTTGTTATCCGCGGTGCTGGACAACGTTTTGCTTGCGGAATTAGTCGCGATTGGGATGATTGTGCTGGCGTTTTGCTCGTAGATACCCACGCCTACACCGGTTGCGATGCCGGTACCGGCAGTCAATGCCAGCAGGTTGCTGTTGGCTGGGTCAATCGGGCCATCGAATTTCACCGACGCGTTGGTTACAGTGGCCGGGCATTCCTCCAGTACGATGTCGAATTTCGTCGGTGCAGCAACGTCGCCTGCCGCAGCAAAGGCGGTTTTGCTCACTTTACCCAGATTAACGGTCTGATTTTTAGTGTCGGTAGAAACGGTACATGCGGTATCAGTAATAGTACCGGTAAAGTTAATTGTGCCATCGGCAGCTTGAGCTACGGAAACAAAAGCAGAGCCTGCCAGAATTGCCAGAACGATAATTTTCATATTCATCACAAATTTCTCACTTATATTATGGTTACGTAAGAAAGAATGCCGTCGGGTGGCCTGTAGAATAACTACAGGCCGGCGGAAATACTTTCATTGACTTACTTGTTTATAGGGGGTGTATTTACCTGAGTTAATCAGATTTTGTTTTTCCCTGGCATCATGCAAAAAAATAAAATCGAATTAATTGCGTACGTTCGATCATTTTTATTAAACGTCTTTCTGTTATCAGGCGTGGGGGGGTAAATCATATTTTGACACTCACTGTCCCCTCACAACGTTATGCGTGTCGCCCCCCGCTAAGTGATGGGCTAAATATAATCTCGAAATGATAAGTTGGAAATAGGACAAGATATTGCCAAAATGTAGGACGTAGGCTACATTCTCGATTTCCTGTTTGTTTGGATAAATAATAATCAGGTGATGTTGCCAAGTTTATTACGTAAGAAGTTGATGCAATGAGGTAAATGTTGGAGAATTCGATGCTTTCATCGCGTTCGCTATACTTTTCAAACACTATGTCTGGATACTTAATTCTTAAGGCCAAAGGTTAAATATGGCCGACTTCGCATCAGCGTGTAGGAATACCCTTACAATGGGTAAAATCTCTTAAATCACGCCCTGGTAAGTAGGAATATCCTTAACAGTTGAGTAATCTATAGGACATGTCTTACAACACCTCCCTGTTTCACTTTTTAGGACCTGAATATGTCAAGCGTGATTGTGGTTGATGACCATCCCGTCGTCCGTATGGGGATCATTTATTTACTCGAAAAAGAAGGCCACACCATCGTTGCTGAGACGGGTGATGGCCTTGAAGCGTTGGATCTGGTTGAAGCACATCATCCCGATATCATGATCATCGATATTGATATCAATTCGATGAAAGGCCTTGAAGTGATCAAAATCCTCAGGGCAAAAACCTATCCTGGCGTGATTATTGTGATTTCCGCCAAGAATGAGGAATTCTACGCGTCGAAAAGCGCCCGCAGCGGCGCTAATGGGTTTGTGAGTAAACAGCATTATCTGCCTGAAATTATTACCGCCATCAAAGTCGCGCAAACGGGATATGGCTATTTTCCGTTAAAACAATATGATAGCCCTATGCCCAACTCTGATGCGGGGGACCAGGACAGGCTACAGACGCTCTCGCAACAGGAGTTTGAAGTTTTCCAACAATTGATCAAAGGTGATGAAAACAAAAAAATCGCCTTGAATATGGGGCTCAGCAGTAAAACGGTGAGTACTTATAAGACCCGCTTAATGGAAAAGTTGGGCTGTAAAAACACGTTTGAGCTTTTCGATTTTGCTCGTCGCACCAATTTAGAATAATGAGAACCACTAACATTAATCAGCAGGTATATATTCATGGCGAAGTGGTTGTTAGTGCTGACATTGCTATTCATGATGCCGGTTGCCATGGCGGCTTCAGTCCAAACCCCGCCGCAGGTCTTAACGGTCAATAGTCATGATATTTTTACGCCCGTCAGTGTTCAGTTAACCGAAGCGGAATGGGGCTGGCTGGGCATGAAAGACGATTTACGGATCGGGACATTTTCGCCTGCCAACCCGCCATTGGATATGGTGCCTGAGCCGGGCATCATGGAAGGTATTTACGCTGATTACATTCAAATCATCAGCCGGGCACTGGGGCTGGATAGTACAATATTGCGTTATCCAAACCGGGCGGACGCCCTTAAAGCATTGGGGGACGGCAGTGTTGATCTGTTGGTTGACGATGCGGGGGGCGCTGAAACCGATGACAAATTCGTTAGCATCCCACTGGGTTATAACATCGAGCGGCCGGTATTGGTGACCAAAGAGTCAAAAGTATCTCAGGATGCGCCTTATGACAAAGCGTTTAAAATGGCCGTGGTCATGGATTATCTTTCTGACGAAGAGATCGCGCGGCGTTTTCCTCACGCAAAGATTATGCGTTACCCGTCCAATCAGGCCGCCATGGCCGCAGTCGCTTATCAGGCGGCTGACTATTTCTATGGTGACATCACCACCGCCAGCAATATTATTGAGCGGAATTACACCAATAAACTGGCCATCGTTGACGTATTCGAACCTGCCGGTGAGAGCAGCCGTTTTATTTTACGTAAGGCAGATAATTTACTGCTGCAGGCGGTAGATACCGTGCTGCATGATATCCCGGAAGAACAGCACAAACTGATTGTCCGTCAATATAGCCAGCGGATCGACTTATGGCGTTTTCAGAAACCGTTGCAGTTCACCGAGAAAGAGCAACGCTGGCTGGAAGCCAACAAAGAGGTGAAAATTGGTATTAACCCGTATTTCCCGCCTTTTACCGTGTTTAACGGTGATGACGAGTTTCACGGCATCAGCGCTGATGTTCTGCGTCTTATCCATCTGCGTACCGGTATTAATTTTATCCCGGTGCCGATTGATACCGTCACAGGCATGGTCTCGGACACGCGTGTAGGCAAAGTGGATATGCTTGCGGCACTAAGTGTTAGCCCGACTCGTGAGTCAGAACTCGAATTCACCCGTTCTTATGTTTCAACGCCTTTTGTCCTGGTCGTGCCTGAATCCATGACCTTGCCTAAGCTGCTGTCCAACAGTCTGACACTGGCCGCCACGCCGGATAATGCGTTGGTTGCCACGATTTCAGCCAGATTCCCCGGTATTAAATGGGTGATGGCGGATAATGCAAGCGTGCTGATGAAACTGGTCGATGAAGGTAAAGTGGATGGCGCGGTGCAGAATCAAATCACTGCCAACTACCTGATTGACCACTATTTCCGCGGCAAATTAAAAATCGCTTTTCGCCTGGGCGAGAACCCTGCCAACGTGGCTTTTGCCGTTCGTCGTGATCAGAATGAACTCTACAGTATTTTGAATAAGGCTCTGGCTGAGATCCAGCCACATGAACTGTCGTTAGTGGTCAATAAATGGCAGGGAACGCCGGATGTTCCGTTGAATACCTGGGATCTGTACAGCTATCAATTTTATTGGGTAGTGGTGTTGGCGCTGGGCATGGTGGCAGCATCATTAGGGTGGGGATTCACGCTGCGTAAGCAAATGCGTCGCCGCCGCGAAGCGCAGGACAAGCTGTTGGGTGAGTTAACGTTCCGCGACAGCCTGCTGAACGGTTCACCCACGCCAATCTATGTGATCGACGCGCAATTTCACCTGATAAGCCATAATCAGGCCTTTGATCATTTCTTCAGCAAAGTCGACCCGGAATTTCTTACGCTGTCAATGTTTGACCAGCGGCATCCGCTATCCGGTTTACAGCCATCCTTGCTACCACTGATGGAAGGCGTCGAACTTTCCAATGATGAAGATCACATCCGTGAATACACGTTAAACAACGGGGAAGGGCAACGTCAGGTTGCTCACTGGGCAAAGCCATTTGAGGATATTCGCGGTAATACCGCAGGCCTGATTTGCGGCTGGCAGGACGTCACGGAGTACGAACAACTGCTACAACAATTGTCGATAGAAAAAGAAATCGCCGAGACGGCAAACCGGGCTAAGAGTACTTTCCTCGCCACCATGAGCCATGAGATACGTACGCCAATCAGCGCCATTATTGGTTTGCTGGAGCTCGAAGTGCATAAGCGCAAGTCGAGAGAGGATAACCAGGGTATTGAGGTTGCCTATGAATCCGCGCAATCTCTGCTCGGACTGATTGGTGACATTCTGGATCTGGCCAAAATAGAGAGCGGCAAACTTGAGCTGACGCCAGATTGGGTAAATACGCGCCAGTTAATTGTGCCGGTGGTCAGGGTATTCGAAGGCGTGGCTCGCCACAAGCAACTGACACTGACCTATGAAACGGATAACCAGCGCCAGCTGGAAGTGTTTATTGACGCATTGCGTTTCAAGCAGGTCATTTCCAATTACATCAGTAACGCTCTCAAATTCACCCAAAGCGGCGGGGTCAGCGTGCGGGTTCGCCATCAGATCATTAATGAAAACAACGTGCAGGTGAAGATTCAGATTAAAGATACCGGTGTAGGTATCGGTTATGAGGATCAGAAACGACTCTTCCAGCCGTTTGTTCAGCTTGAGGAAGGTAAAAAACAGACCGGCACCGGGCTGGGACTGGTGATAAGCCAGCAGTTGTTGCAGAAAATGAACGGCAGTATGGAGTTGGACAGCGAACCGGGCAAAGGCACCTGTATAACCATCAGCATGCTGATACCGGTACGCCAGGGCGTTGCACCGCAGTCGGTCAAATTAGTTACCGATGAGGCCATGGAAATGCTCAATATCCTGATTGTCGACGACCATCCGGCCAACCGACTGCTGCTGAATAATCAGCTTTCACTGCTGGGGCATCAGGTTGCAGAAGCTCACAACGGCCAACAGGCGTTGGACTTGCTCGAGGCACACAGTTACGACCTGGTCATCACCGATTGCGATATGCCCGTCATGGACGGTTTGACGCTGACCCGCCGTATTCGCCAGTTTGGTAAGGGGAATCAGGTGAAAATATTTGGTTTAACAGCCAATGCCCAGGCTGAGGAACGGATCCGTTGTATGCAGGCCGGAATGGACGAATGCCTGTTTAAGCCGCTGCGTTTATCTCAACTCGATGCCATATTACGTACCCTCGGAGAGGGACTAAACCCGAGCACTGAAAAGCGGACCTTAGAGCAATTGCTGGGGCTTGAAGAACTCGAAGGGATCTTCCCAGACCGTGAAATGGTCGCCAGGATGTTGCAAAAAATCCGTGAAGAAAATCTCGATGATATTGCTCAGGCCAAAATATGTTTACGCACTCAAGACTGGGACGGATTAAGCAGCAGTATGCATCGTATCGGTGGGGCGGCGCAGATCATTTACGCCACAGAGATTAACCAACTCAGTAAAAAGCTGGAATCCCTGAGTGTCCAGCCCGTTAACACCATGTTAGTCAGTGAAGGGATAAATCAGCTCGATGCATTACTGACTGAGTTAAGTGGTGCGATTGGGATGTTTTTAGAGGCCCGGTAAATGTCGACAACCCTAGCACCCTAATTATAGAGATGAGCGCATAATGAAAACGTCGAAAACCTGCACGAAAAAGTCGCCTTTGTTCTGGGCGGAAGTCGTGGAAGCAAGGAAGCGGGTTACATCACTTGCGTAAGCCTGACGAATGATGGCGGCTTTTCTATATAAGTGCGCATAAGTGCACAATAATAAGGCTTCAATTTTGACGCCTTATTATTTTATCGGGTGAAAGTTTTCATATCACATTCCGGTTATAAACCTCGTGAGTTATAAGAATGCGCCGCGCTAATACGTAGTCCTCTCCCTACGGCGAGTAAAATTATTTAAATTATGTTGAGTAAGTTACATTATCCAAAAAATTTGGCGTAGTCTTGAGGGGATATCTTACTTCGCCTTTGCTATTCCATTCTCCTGGGGGCCAAATCATGTTAAAAGTTATAGTTGTTGATGACCACCCTGTCGTTCGGATGGGGATCATTTATTTGCTTGAAGGAGAAGGATATACCATCGTTGCTGAGACGGGTGATGGTCTTGAAGCGCTGGAAATGGTTAACAAATATCATCCTGACATTGTGCTAATGGATATTGATATAAATTCATTGAACGGCCTTGAGGTGATTAAAATCCTCAGAGATAGAATGTTCCTTGGTATCATTATTGTTATTTCAAGTAAGAACATGGATTTTTATGCAGCCCAAAGTTCGCACTGTGGTGCTGATGGTTTTGTGAGTAAACAAAACGATCTCCCTGGCATCATTACTGCCATCAAGGTCGCGCAAGGCGGCTATGGTTATTTCCCGTTAAAACAGACTAATGGCCAGGGATCTGATGTCGATGCTGAGGATACTGACAGACTCCGCAGGCTTTCCGCGCAGGAATTTGAAGTTTTTCAACAGTTGATCACCGGTGAGGAAAACAAGGAGATCGCCTTGAAAATGGGGCTCAGCAATAAAACGGTGAGTACCTATAAGGTCCGCATGATGAGAAAATTGGGCTGCAAAAATATGTGTGAACTGTTCGATTTCGCCCGCCGTACACATATTGGCTAAAGAGAAAAATTGAGCGTCAGCACGTCGTCTCTCCTGCACATCCCTTTTCCAGCGGCACTGACCGCAATTTTCAAAAGAAAATTGTGCCTCGAAGTAGGTTAGCGAGCAGCGACAGAAAATAGGACCTCATTTTTATCCAAAAAAATGGCACCCCAAAACCCGTCAGGAGTGCCAGTAAACAAATATGAAAATCCCTTTTCACTGTTTAGCGGGGATATTTTTGGCTTACCAACTCCAGCGCAGGCCCAGACTGGCTCCCCATGGAGTTTCAATTTTCTCACCCTTGCTGTAGTTCGCCTCGGTATATATTTGCAGATCGTTGGTCACTTGTGCGGAGGTGCCGAGGGTAAACTCCCCGCGTAAGCCGGACATATCGTTATTGAAGGCATTATCGTTGATGCTTACCTTGTTGTTTTCGCGAACTCCTCAATGAGTGATGCCCGGACCTACGGTTGGATTTGCATGCCATTTTGCAGTTCCAGCGTACGGTCTAATACGGTATGTAATGCACCCTGCTTGGATGAGGCCTGATCGCTATTGGCTTGCAGACCATTACTCAGATGATAATCGGCTCCTTTCACCCACAGAGTAGAAATCTTTGCCGATGGCTCAATAAACCAGCCTTGGTTGAAGTCAATACGGCGTCAGCTCAACGGACAACCCCACACCCTGCGTGCTGTCACTTCCGTCAGCCAATGTGCCATCGCTCATGCGGGCATTGGTGTGGCTGCTGAAATTGTTGGCTTTGATCACGTTATCGATGAACCAGCCGTTTTGCAGTATGAAAGTTGAATAGCCGCCCACAAAGGTGCTGTCGATGGTGCCCGAGCTGTTACGCGTAAAGTCGAGGTCGCTGCGGCTGTAACCACTGAAAACGCCGAGCAGCATCTTGCTGTTATCGCCGATGTTCATCGCGTTATCGACACCGACTGAAATACCTGACTGGTTTTGGCTATAACCTTCGCCATTGGCATCATGCATTTTCAACTGTCCGCCAATAGCGCGTACCCATGCACCACCTTCCTGTTCACCTAAACGAGTATCGCCCAGACGGGTACGCAATGTCGTCAGCTCACCGTACCAGACGGAAGGGGTGGCGTTGAACATTCCCAGCGCAGTAGCTGCTGAAGGTGTAAGAACCGGAGCGCCAGTGTCTGGTGCGGGGTTGCCGTCGTTATTGCCCGGGGGGGCCGGTGCCCGGCGTTGGGTTACCGCCGTCGCCTGGCATATCGGTATCTGGCAGGTCTGGAGCAGGATCGGGAGTACCGCCGGTTTCTGTGGTTTTCTGTGCCAGTACCCAGTCGCCGCCGCGGTGCTCCAGTTGATACTGATAAGTCCCGGCATCCACCACGCCATTTTGCAGGGTAAAGCTCTCATCGCCTGTCCCTGCTGTTTTCACCACGGGCAAAACGCCGCTGCCGTCTGCGGGCTCAAGGCCACTGTTTTTAATTGCAATCTGGTGGTCGCCGGTGGCGCTGTTGCTGATGGTGATCAGATCTCCCTGTAACTCCCCAATGTCCGTTTTCATCGCAAAACTGCCGTTGCCGGAAAGATTCTCCAGCGTCAGGGTGCGAAAATCGCTACCGCCTTGCTGGAAATCCACCAAACCGCCAGATTTGAGGGTTTTCACATCGGAGCTGCGTGGCAGTTGCCAGACACTGGTAGGGTCAATATTCATGCTATTACCGTTGATCACCGCGCCGTTTAGCAGGGAGTGACCACTTAACGTTGAATCGGTAACGTTGCCGGCGTCGGCAAAGATATCGCCTTGGAGCGAGACATTATTGTCTGCGGTTAACTGCACATTGCTTGCAACGCCGCTGGCGTTAGTGTTTGCGCTGAGCACATGCTGGTTACCGCCGTTCAACACGGTACCGTTCTTGAGCACGATAGTGGCGTCGGATCCCATCACCTGCGGCGCTGAGCCAATCTGGCTGTCGAGGTTGACGTTATCAAGCGTGACATTAGTGGTGGCACCAGAACTGCCCTGGCTGATGTATAAACCGGCGGCGTTACCCGAAGTGGTCAGGCTGCTGTATTTGATATTCAGGGTGCCGGACTTGGTCCACAGGCCAAAGCCTTTTACGCCGGTGGTTGTGGCGGTGACATTGCTGGCATTGATGGTTGAGCCCGCTTCAGCAAAGAGTGCGGCGGCGGTGTTACCGCGGGTATTAATGTCCGCCGTATCGAGATCCACCGCGCCGCCACGGGCAGCGAAGACCCCAATGCCGCTGTGCCCCTGCGTGGCAATCGTGAGGTGGTCTGCATTAACGGTGGATTCGGTGTACAGGGCATAGCTGCCGTTACCCGTCGCCGTCAGGTGGGTATCAGAGAGTTTGGCCGGGCCGTACTGAGCATCAAGCGCGTGAGCAAAATCACCGTGAGTGGCGATGTCGGTACCCGATACGTCCGCTGAAGAGTCCGCTGAGGCCATCCAAATGCCATGAGAATAATTGCCCTGAGTGGTAATGCTGCCGCCGCGCAGAGTGGCCGTTGCGGTTTTATTGACGTTTACACCGATACCGTTACCGGTATTGATGGTGGTGTTATTCAGGGTAGCATCGCCGACAAGCAGATAGACACCGTCACCGCGTTCGGTGGAGATATCACTGCCAGTCAGGGTAACATTGCCACGGCCGCCTCTGCTGTTATAAACCTCAACCCCACGGCCTGCGCCGGTGGCAGAGATAACCATGTTATCGCCGGTGACCGTACCATTCCCTAATTGCAACGCGCCACCGCCGCCGGTCATCACGATATTGACATCGTTTAGTGTGGCGTTGGCGGTGCCAGCATGGTTATACGCCAGACTCAGGCCGGTGCTATTCGTACCGCTGCCTAATATACTGAGTCCTTCAGCATTGAGGGTGCCCTCAGCCAGGACGATCGCCGTGCCCTGGGCATTGATCGTCAGATTGTTACTCAGATTCAGCGTCGAACCGCTGAGGGCATTAATGCCAATGCTATTGACGCCTGCGGTAGTAATGGCGCCGCCGTTGAGATTAACCGTTCCGTTATTGACGTTGATCCCGTGGGCCATATTGCCATTGGTGTTTAACCGGCCATTGGTGAGATCCAGCGTACCCTGATCTATCACATTGGCGGTATACAACTTGTCACCGGTGGTGCGAAACGTTTGTGCCCCGGCGCTGTGCAACTGGCAGTTTAATCCGGTAACCGACAGCGGATAATCCTCTGCGTTGGGACTGGTGTAAACGCTGGTGACTTCGAGCGTGGTGCCATTACTGACGTTCCATGGAGAAGCGGCCATGGCAGAAGGGCTGATGCCAGATGCCGTAAGCGCGAATAGGACGTGAGTCGATAAATGTGAACGCTTAAATCTTGTCTTCATAGCCAAATATCCCTGTCGTCAACTTTCGCCTTTTGACTATTAGATACTGTTCATATAGTGAGAGGAATCAGACACCCATGCGGGTAGAAGTGAATAGACCCGGGTTTCGTAGACACTTTTTTGCCTCATAATGGAGGCCTAATGAAGGAGTGTTTATGTCAGTCAAAACGTTCACTGAAGAATTCAAAATTGAAGCCGTAAAACAGATCACTGAGCAGGGGTACCCTGTATCTGAGGTCTCCTCTCGACTTGGTGTATCCACTAATAGTCTTTACGCCTGGGTTAAGCGCTACCAGAAGCCCGAGCCGCAGCGTAAGCAGGACGATGCACTTCAGCATGAAGTAAAGCGCCTCAGGCAAGAACTTAAGCGAGTAACTGAACAGCGGGATATCTTAAAAAAGGCCGCTGTAGATTCAATTGGTCAACGCAACAGTCATGTGAAAACATGGGGTTGCGGAGGATTTTTGAATGAGACGGACATTTACAGCAAAGGAAAAAGCATCTGTTTTTGAACTGTGGAAGAACGGAACAGGCTTCAGTGAAATAGCTAATATCCTGGGTTCGAAACCAGGAACAATCTTCACTATGTTAAGAGATACTGGCGGCATAAAACCCAATGAGCGCAAGCGGGCTGTAGCTCACCTGACGCTGTCTGAGCGCGAGGAAATACGAGCCGGTTTGTCAGCCAAAATGAGCATTCGTGCGATAGCTACTGCGCTAAATCGTAGTCCTTCGACGATCTCACGTGAAGTTCAGCGTAATCGAGGCAGGCGCTATTACAAAGCTGTTGATGCTAATAACCGGGCCAACAGGATGGCGAAAAGACCAAAACCGTGCTTACTGGATCAGAATTTACCGTTGCGAGAGCTTGTTCTGGAAAAGCTGGAGATGAAGTGGTCTCCTGAGCAAATATCAGGATGGTTAAGGCGAACGAAGCCGCGTCAAAAAACACTGCGAATATCACCTGAGACAATTTATAAAACGCTGTACTTTCGTAGCCGTGAAGCGCTACACCACCTGAATGTACAGCATCTGCGCCGGTCGCATAGCCTTCGTCATGGCAGACGCCATACCCGCAAAGGTGAAAGAGGTACGATCAACATAGTGAACGGAACGCCAATTCACGAACGCTCCCGGCATATCGATAACAGACGCTCTTTGGGGCACTGGGAAGGCGATTTAGTATCAGGCACAAAAAACTCGCATATAGCCACACTTGTAGACCGAAAATCACGTTATACGATCATCCTTAGACTCAGGGGCAAAGATTCTTTCTCAGTGAATCAGGCTCTTACCGACAAATTCCTGAGCTTGCCGCCTTAACTCCGGCAATCACTGACATGGGACAGAGGAATGGAGCTGGCCAGGCATCCGGAATTTACTGGCAGCACCGGAGTTAAAGTTTACTTCTGCGATCCTCAGAGTCCCTGGCAGCGGGGAACAAACGAGAACACTAATGGGCTAATTAGACAGTACTTTCCCAAAAAGACATGCCTTGCCCAATATACTCAACATGAGCTGGATCAGGTTGCAGCTCAGCTAAACAACAGACCAAGAAAGACACTGAAGTTCAAAACACCGAAAGAGATAATTGAAAGGGGTGTTGCGTTGACAGATTGAATCTGCAGCCGCGTACTTTGCAAGAACGTCAGGCTGAAGTACGCCTTCATTAAAAAATGTCGTCCTTTTATGCTGTACGCCGGTTATGCCTGGTTCTTGGCCTCCATCACAGCGGTTATTACCAGTGGCTAAAGCGGCCTAAATCTTTGCATACCCGGCAAGATGAACGGCAAACAGGCTTGATTAAACAACTGTGGCTTGAAAGCGGTACGGTTTACGGCTATCGAAAAATCTGGCTCGATATGAAAGATCTGGGTGAATGCGTCGGACGTAACAGGATCGCGCGCCTGATGAGGCTCGCTGAACTAGCATCTCAGACTGGATACCGAAAACGACGCTATTACGGTGGCGGAAAGCCTTCTTTTGCCAGTCCAAATTACCTTGAACGCCAGTTCGTTGTCCCAACCCCAAATACGCATTGGGTGAGTGACATGACTTATATAAGGACGCATGAGGGTTGGCTGTATCTGGCTGTTGTTCTTGATCTCTTCTCACGCAGGGTTATCGGCTGGAGCATGGGCGGACGAATGACCGCTGAGTTAGTAATGGATGCATTATTGATGGCGGTATGGCGACGTAAACCAACGGCAGAAGTATTAATCCATTCAGATCAGGGCTCTCAATATACGAGCGAAAGATGTCAGCATTTTATGACAGCTCACAATTTAAAAAGCAGCATGAGTCGTCGGGGTAATTGCCATGACAACGCAGTGGCAGAAAGCTTTTTCCAGTTGCTAAAACGG
>Ga0209888_1000642_pt1 | contig 15141 bp, 12 predicted proteins | sample OrgsoiDNA_201059_FD_185807 | JGI IMG/M metagenome (GOLD analysis project Ga0209888, IMG submission 185807) | Permafrost soil microbial communities from the Arctic, to analyse light accelerated degradation of dissolved organic matter (DOM) -... | ecosystem: Environmental > Terrestrial > Soil >...
GGGCACACCTTATGCCGATTGGTTTGAGGTGATGCCTTATGTCCTCGAACTCACGGCGCACAGCCCGTTTCTATCGTGGATTGCCGACACCGACTACCGGGATTGGGGCTGGCTTGCAGTGTCGTCGAACACCCCGGAACAGCTCGTGGCGCACCTGCGCGGACTGACCCAGGTGAAGCTGCCGACGGGCAACCCGGTGTTCTTCCGGTTCTGGGACGGTCGCCAATGGCTGCACACCCTCGACTTTCTCGGCGCCGAGGCCGGCGAGCTGCTGCCGGGTTTGCGTCGCTATCTCATCAATGGCCAGGCGCGAACGCTTGCGGTCTCGGTCAAGCGCGAGGCGAAGATTTATCCCTGGTGGGAAGTTCCGCCAGCGCTGCTGGAGCACCTGTCCGGACAGTGCCCCGAAACACTGATCGACAACAGCCTGCAGTGGCTGAGCGAAGACCACCCGGCACTGTATGACGCCGTGCCCATCTCCCACCTGCGACACAAGATCGCCCGTTTCCTCGAGCGTTCGACGCCAGGCCCGAGCCGGCTGGACGCCCTGCTCGCCTATCTCTCCCGGGAATTGGCGGTCGGGGAGTTTCTAGCCAGGGAGGCCAAACAATGAATCGCATCGACTACATCGAAGCACAGCTAGACGGCTTCAACGACAGCCTGACGCTCTATCGCGAGCAGACCCGCAGCTGGTACGCCCAGGCACTGGATCAGGTCAGCCATACCGCGGACTTGCCATCACTGCTGGGTATGGATCGGGTCATCCGCTTTGGTAACAGCCGCAAGGTTGTCGGTCTCGAGGACCGCGACTTCCTGTCCAACGTTGCGCAGTGCCCGGCCAACGGCGTGCTGACCCTCGAGAGCCTGTTCGAGTCGGTCCATGAGATTCCACTGGGCGACCTGCTGGTCGAAGTCATCCCTGTCGACGGCGGTCCTGCGACCCCGGTCCTGCTCGACGCCCAGGGCAAGGGCAGCTTCCAGGGCCAGCCGGGTCAGTTCTATCGGGTGCGGGTGCAAGGCGGCGTGACAGCCGAGCAGGTCGACGCCCTGTTCGCCGCCTACGCGGACCTGACCCGGGATCTGGAAGCCTGGCTGCGCCGCGAGTGGAGCGGCTTCAAACCGCAATGGTCATCGCAGACCACCTCGACGGCGCTGCTGGCCGTCGGCGAGGGCCTGGTCAGCGGCAGTTGGGAGGCGATCAAGGGTGTCTGGGAAGGGATCGAACTGCTGTTCGACATTCTCAAGGATCCCCTCGCCTATATCGACCGCCTGGGTAGCGGCGCCCAGGAACTGGCTGACCTCGCGCGACGGGCCCCGGCCGTGATGGAAAAGGCCTTGTTGCTGGCCAGCGACGAAGCCGCGCTTTTTCTGCTGTTGCGCACGGCCGCGATCTGGCTGGCATCGCTGCCGCCGAGCCAGCTTGCGGGGGACACCGCCCATGTTGTGGCGAACACCTTGGTGAGCGTGCTGATCGACCTGCTTCTGGGGTTGGTGCTTACCGTCGCGGCGGCGGGCGCCGGCGTTGCCTATCTGGCCCTGCGCCTGAAGAAATACGGCAGCCAGATGGTGGCGGCCGGTACCCGGTTTATCCAGGGTTTGTTCAGCCTGCTCGACGGTTTTATGGGTTATGTCGGGCGCTACAAGGCCGTCGCGGCCCGGGGCGTGGCAGGCGCGCAGAAACAGGGCGTCCTGCAGATGCGCTGGGATGGGCGCAAAAACGCCACGCTGCGCCAGACCGAACACCTCGACGACGTTCCCCGGCAAGCCGGCAACCCCAACGGCCAGAGCGCCGAGCGCGCGGACAAGACCCAGACCCAGGGTTGCCCGGTGTCGATGGTCACTGGCGAAGAACTGCTGGCCCTGGTCGATGGCGAGTTGGACGGCCCTATGCCGTTTTCCTGGAGCCGGCTGTATCGCACCAGTGCCGTGGAAATCCGTCAGGGCCTCGGACCGGGCTGGAGCCATGGCTTGGCCCACAGCCTGAGGTTCGACGGCGACGAGGTTATCTGGACCGACCAGGAAAACCGCTCCATCCACTTCCCTCGCCCCAGCACCCAACGGCCAGCCATTCACAACAGCCTGAGCGAAGCGGCGATCTACCTGGGCGATACGCCTGACGAACTGATCCTGACCCAGGCCGGTAGCACGCCCTGGTTCTATCACTTCAAGTACGACCGGTACGGTGCCCGGCTGTTTTCCCTGAGCGACCGGCATGGCAATCGGCTAAGCATCAACCATGACGCCGAGGGTCGTATCCAGCGCCTGGACAACGGTCTCGGACGCGCCCTGCTGTTGCGTTACGACCGTAGCCGTATCGTCGCGGTCGAGTACCAGCAGGAACAGCCCGGCGCTTATCTCGCCGAGGGGTGGCAGACCGTGCGCACGCTGGTCAGCTATCGCTACGACGACCAGGGCCGTCTGATCGAAGCCGCCAACGCCGTCGACGAGTGCGAGCGCTACGCCTATGACGAACATCACGTCATTCGTGAGCGCCAGTTGGCCGGCGGTGCCGCGTTCTACTGGGAATGGCAAGGCGTGGGCAAGCAGGTCCGCTGCGTACGCCACTGGGCCAGCTTTGCGCAGATGGACAGCCGTTACACCTGGGACGACGACGGCAGCGTCACTGCCCGGCACATCGACGGCAGCGAAGAGGTCTTTGTCCATGATGATCGGGCGCGGCTGATCCGCAAGGTCGATGCCGATGGCGCCGAGCAACGCAAGGACTACGACGGCCAAGGCCGGCTGATTGCTGAAAAGGACGCCCTGGGCACCATCACCGAGTATCGCTACAGCGAAGCTGGCCGGCTACTGGCCGTTATTCCGCCGGAAGACGAACCGACCTTCTACGCGTATCACAACGGTCATCTGTGCAGCGTGCAACGTGGCCAGGCGCGCTGGAAATATGCCCGCAATCCCCAGGGCGACATCACCCGCACGACCGATCCCGCGGGCCAGGTCACCGAGTATGAATACGAGCGCCGGGGCCTGCTGAGCGAGATCCGTCATCCGGATGGCAGCCGGCACAGCCTCACCTGGGACCGGCTCGGTCATCTGCTGGAAGAACGACGGCCCGATGACAGCCTGCTGAAGTACGGCTACGACGCACAAGGTCGGCAAACCAGCCGCCAGGCAGCGGATGGCGCCGTCACCCGCTACACGTGGGACGCCATTGGCCGTCTGACCCAGGTTGAAATGCCCGGTGGGGCCAAGCGTTGTTTCAGCTACAACGCCTACGGCAAGATCACCGCCGAGGCTGACGAACTGGGGCGGGTGACGCGCTATGAATACGCGGACGACCTGCACCTGGTCAGCCGTCGCCTCAACCCCGACGGCAGCCAACTGCGCTATCGCTATAACAATGCCCGGCTGCTGCTTAGCGAAATCGAGAACGAGCGTGGCGAGCATTACCGCCTCGACTATTACCCCAACGGCCTGATCCGCGAGGAAACCGGCTTCGACGGGCGGCGCACGGCCTACGTCTACGACCTCAACGGCCATCTGCTGGAGAAAAAGGAGTTCGGCGACGACGGCAGTGAACTGGTCACCGCCTACCAGCGCGACAGCGCCGGACGCCTGCAGCTCAAGAGCCTCGCCGATGGCCGCAAGATCCACTATCACTACGATGGGCTGGGCCGCCTGGTCAGTGTCGATGACGGGCACTGGCCGCTGACCTACGGCTACGACCGCCAGGATCGCCTGACCAGCGAACACCAGGGCTGGGCCACCCAGCGTTATCGCTACGATGCCGTGGGCCAGTTGATTCACTGCCGTTTGCCGGACGGCAACCTGATCGACTATCGCTACTTGCCGGGCGGGCGACTGATCGGTGTCGACCTCAACGGCCGGCACCTGACCCGCCACCGCTTCGAGGCCGGACACGAACGCCTGCGCCAACAGGGCCAACTACTCAGCCAATACCGTTACGACGAACAAGGTCGGCTGCTGAAACACAGCGTCAGCCAGGACAATAGCGGGCGCTACCAGCGTTTCTACGCCTACGAAGCCAACGGCAACCTGGCGAGCATCGACGACAGCCGTCACGGCCTGCGCCGTTACCAGTACGACCCGCTGGATCGATTGAGCGAAGTCCGTGGCGATCCTTGCGAGCGTTTCGTTCACGATCCGGCCGGCAACCTGCTGGGCGATAGTCCGCGCATGGCGCGCACCCAGGGCAACCGCCTGCTGTTCCGTGGTCATAGCCACTTCGACTACGACGCTTTCGGCAACCTGATCCGCGAGCGCAACGGGACCGAGCCGCAGCTCGTGACCGAATACCGCTATGACTGCCAGCATCGACTGATCGGTGTCAGCCTGCCGGATGGCGGCACGGTCAGCTACCGCTACGACGCCTTTGGCCGGCGGATTGCCAAGACCTGCGCCGGGCGGACCACGGAATACCTCTGGCAAGGCGACCGGCTGATTGCCGAAAGCGGCCCGAAGCATTACCGCAGTTACCTGTACGAACCGAACAGTTTCCGGCCCCTGGCCCTGCTCAATGGCGAAGGACCGGAACAGGTCGAGGCGTTTCATTACCAACTCGACCACCTGGGCACACCGCAGGAACTGACAGACGACGCCGGTAATATCCGCTGGGCGGCGCGCTACTACGCCTATGGCCGGATAGCCCACCTCGACCGCGCCGATATCGACAACCCTTTGCGTTTCCAGGGCCAGTATTTCGATACAGAAACCGGCTTACACTACAACCGGCATCGCTACTACAATCCCGAAACCGGCCGCTACCTCACCCCCGACCCGATCAAACTGGCGGGGGGGGCTGAACAGCTACCAGTACGCACCTAACCCTACAGGGTGGGTGGATCCGTTGGGGTTGAGTTGTGACTGTCCTGGCGAGAGGAACAAAACCCCCACAAATAATTTAACAAAAAGCACAGTAGACGAAGGCGCCCCTAGGGCTCCCGAAGCGTCAGCAACTCCTCCCGCCAGGGGCTACGTAAATGAGGTCTTTGCCAACAAGGCAATTAAACCTCAAAATGTGACGAATGAGTGGGAGCGCTTTCTAGGAAAGCCACCTTATACAAATAACAATCCTCGGACAGGAGCCCTAGACCCTGACCGGTTGGTCTCATCCGATGGAACACGTAGTATTCGATATGGGGCTCACGAAATGAATAGCAAACCAAGCAAGCATCATTACCACGAAGAAACTTGGACTCTCGAAAGCTCAAAAAACGTGATGGACGTTGATAACACGGTGGTTAGAATCCAATTCCAGAACACTAAAAAATGAAAATAAAAATCATTAACACACTACCTCATGACGGCCCACTGAGAAAAATATTATTTTCTACGCCTGTCGGTTTCGGCATTGCCTTTTGGGCGAACGAAGCACTTGAGGAAGGTGGCGAATACAATGTAGAGCTAGATATCAACGACAATTTCATCTGGGGCTCCACTATAAACTCGACCCTTGAAGAAAAAGACAAATTTGAAATTCTTGGCGACATCACTAAAATCACTGCAAACATAACATCAAACGAAGACAACGGCCTTGCTATAGAGCTCCAGCACTCCATAGCGCTAGTAGAAACCAACCCCTCACCGCATCCACTTCCACGTAGGGTTGAACTTTCAGCAAAACACATCACTCTTTACTCAATTGAATACTAAACACGTCAATAAGAGAAAACAAATTGAAAACCATAGAAATAAAAATACTTATCAACAACAAAGAGCAAACTGCAATCTTAGAGTGTAATACCGAAACAACATCAATAAAATTCATCATAGACAGCATTCTTGAAGAAACCCACACCGCCGATGACTTCTATGAGTGCCTTGGAAAAATCAGAAAAAATCATTCAAATATAACTTTTCTCTGCAAAGGCTCAAAAATAAATGTTCGCCCCTCGAGCATGTCATCACAAATGTCTCTTGGAATAAAAGCGTATGAATTAACACTAGGAAAATCTTCTTCCTCAAAAGATTTAGTAGATATTTTTGACTACGAGGAAAACGACCTGACCAATAGCCGAGAGGAACAGGAAGCTTTCTATATGAAATGGCGCGAGACACCAAAATCTTGAAATTTAAAATCATTGAATACAGATTTGTCTCTATCTCAAACCAGAAAATAAATCTACTACCTTTTGAAACCATCGTGAGAAAAACAACCAAGAAATTTGAAAAACAATGAATTACTACGACGAAGAACTTACCACATGGTTGGATAACAAAAAAATTCCTTACGAAATAATGGAGCAAGACAAGCATGACGAATTCGTTCTTTCAATAAATAGGATTTTTCCCTTTTCAGGTTCTAAAATTGAGTGGAAAAAAACCGAAAAATCATTAAATTTCAACGCAAAAAAAATAAAGACAAAGCCCTCTCAGCAATAGCGCAAAAAGCAACAAGCTCAACCAGCGAAATCCTATTTATAGGAGACTCACTCACACACCTCGGATACAAAATAAAGAGCACCGATATATCATCAGTTCTCGCAGAAATACTCGAAATACCTCAACACAACTACATCTTCCCACAAGATCTAAGCTGGATAGCATGCCTATCCATAGAGGGGGACATTGACATGGGTGACTCACCCATCCAAGACAGATAAAGCAGACTATAATTACGCCAAAATTTTATTTACACCCTTACATCTCGGTGCAGATGTACCACCTGTGTCGGACTTTCGGCATGGCGAGCTCTCGTACATGCATCCCGGGAAAATCCCGATAATTGCTCACCGGGACCACACATCAAGCACAAACCGAAATCTCAACACGCACAAGCAATCCCTCCCTCCCGTTGCTGCACCTGCTGCTGCACCTGCTCACCCGACAGGCTGAAGCCTTCATCCAGCCATCCCATCACCCCACCCATCATCTCCTTCACCGGATACTCGAGCGCGGCCAGTTTTACCGCCGCACGCTGGGCGCCGTTGCAATGCGGGCCCGCGCAATAGACCACAAACAAGGTGTCTCGCGGGTATGGCGCCAGGTACTCGGCGGTCATCAACCGATGGGGCATATTGATCGCCCCGGGCACATGCCCCTGCGCAAAAGCCAACTCGCCCCGCACATCCACCAGCACAAAATCCAGCTCGCCATCCTGCTGGCTGGCATGCACGTCGGAACAGTCGGTTTCCAAGGTCAGGCGCTGACTGAAATGCTTCAAGGCAATCGCCGAAGGGGCGGCAGGGATGCTACGAACCAGGCTTGTCATGGTGTGGGTACTCCAATCAGTGGGTGTGAGAACACTTTATCCAGCTCGCCGTTATCGCTACAGTGGCGCACAAGACACTGACTGGTAATTTTCCGCCATATGACTTCCTTTCCCGGCCTGGTCGCGATCCTGGCATACGATGGCCTCTGCACTTTCGAGTTCGGCATCGCCGTGGAGATCTTCGGCTTGCCGCGCCCTGAGTTCGACTTTCCCTGGTATGAGCACCGTATCGTCGGCGTCGATCCCGGACCGATGCGGGCCATGGGCGGTATCCAGGTGCTGGCCGACGGCGGGCTGGAACAACTTGAAGACGCACGGACTGTCATCGTTCCCGGCTGGCGCAGTCGTACCGAGCCACCCCCTGCGCGGCTGCTCGAGGCCTTGCAACAGGCTCACGCCCGAGGTGCGCGGATCCTTTCCATTTGTTCAGGGGTGTTCGTACTGGCTGCGGCCGGTCTGCTGAATGGTCGACAGGCGACCACCCATTGGCGTTACACCGCAGAACTCGCCGAGCGCTTCCCCGCCATCGAGGTGAATCCCGATGTCTTGTATGTCGACGCCGGACAGGTCATCACCTCGGCCGGCAGCGCGGCCGGTATCGATGCCTGCCTGCATCTGGTCGCCCGTGACTTCGGCACCCAGGTAGCCAATACCGTGGCCCGGCGACTGGTCATGTCGCCTCAGCGCACCGGTGGCCAGGCGCAATTTATTCCGGCACCGGTCGGTCGTACGCCACGCAATGATCTGTCCCGGGTCATGCAATGGGCCCGGGAACGGCTGCATGAACCGCTGGAGGTCCGCCAGCTCGCCAGCCAGGCCGCCATGAGCGAGCGTACCTTCCTGAGACGCTTCAGCGAGGCAACCGGCATCACTCCCAAAGCCTGGTTGCAGCACGAACGACTGGCCAGAGCCCGAGAATTACTGGAAAGTGGCAATGAAAGCAGCGACCGTATCGCCGAACAATGTGGTTATCGCTCCGTCGAAAGCTTCCGGGTTGCGTTTCGCAGCCTGGTCGGTTTGCCACCTTCGGTTTATCGCGAACGCTTCGGGCAGGCACAACGAGATTGAACAACACTGAGGCACCTACCCCATGGATACCCAGAACCTGATGTATGCCGGTCCCCTGATCTCCCTCGCTCTGCTCTGGGTCGTTGCCGTGGTCACGCCGGGACCGAATTTCTTCACCACCGCCCAGCTCGCGGCCGGTAATTCGCGCAAGCATGGCGTGGTCTGCGCGCTGGGTGTCGCCACGGGCACCATCCTCTGGGGCCTGGCTGGTGGGCTGGGGATCAAGTCCCTGTTCACTGCCGCACCATCGCTGTACCTGGTACTGAAGATCGCCGGTGGCGCTTACCTGATCTACCTCGGTATCAAGCTGTTCCTGCGCAAACACCCCGCCAGCGCCAGCCAGCAACCCACCCTCCACGAACCCAAACGCAGCCTGCTCTCAGCCTATAGCCGGGGCCTGCTGGGCAATATGACCAACCCCAAGTCGGCGCTGTTCGTCGCAACCATCTTCGCCACCACCATGCCCAGCTCCCCGTCCGCGCCGCTGCTGGCCATGGCTGTCGCGATCATGAGTAGCCTGTCCTTCTGTTGGTACAGCAGCGTGGCCCTGGTGTTTGCCAGTTCGCGGATGTCAGCCTTCTACAGCCGTTGCCGCAAAGGCCTGGATCGTTTCGCCGGGACTTGCTACCTGCTGTTCGGCGCTCATCTGATGGCGAATCGCTGAGTCAGGGCCGCAGGATCTCACCGTCCACCGCGTCGCCGATTTTCAGGAAATGCCCACCGGCGACGTGGTGCAAGGTACGCAATTCGTCATGCCCTTCAAAATGCCAGCGACCCTCGCTGAACACCCGCGAATCGGCCTGGGCTGAAATGACTTCCGCCAGGAACAGGTCATATTGTTCGTGGTTGCGCGGCTCCGGCAGCAAGCGGCATTCCAGCCAGGCAACACAGCCCTCCAGCATTGGCGCATCGATCTTCTCAGCCTTGAAGGTTTCCAGGCCGTAGGCATCGAACTTGTCACGGCTATGACTCTGGGTCAGCTCGAGGCCGGAGGTAGTGCCGACGGTTTGCACGGCATCGGCCTGGGCCACGCAGGGCACGTTGACCACGAAGGTGCCCGAGGCTTCCAGCAAACGCCGCGTCCAGGTGGACTTGTCGATCACCACCGCAATCTTCGGCGGGTCGAAATCCAGCGGCATGGCCCAGGCAGCCGCCATGATATTGCGCTGGCCATCATGGGCGGCGCTGACCAGCACCGTAGGGCCGTGATTGAGCAGGCGATAGGCTTTGGACAACGGCACGGCGAGACGGTGATCGACGGACATAAGCGATGTTTCCTGACAAAAATACAGAAGGAACATCCTAGGTGAGCACGCCAGGGAAACACAGCCCCTCGATCAAAGAGTCTGCATCGTTCGTATTGGTTGGTGACGGGCAATTCAACCGCAAGAGTCGGAGTGTTCGCACCCGACGGCCTTCCTAGACTGCACGCCTCACCGGATACGCCTGGAGGCAGTCTTATGCACACCCGAATACAATCACTGGATTGGCCGGCGATCCGCCGCGACCTGGACCAGCAAGGCAACGCCCTGTTGCCCAATCTCCTCAGCCGCGAAGAGTGTCTGGAACTGGCCGCCCTGTACCCGCACAAAGCGTCTTTTCGCTCTCGGGTCGTCATGGCCCGCCACGGCTTCGGCCAGGGTGAGTACCAATACTTCACCTATCCGCTTCCGGCACGGGTCCAGCAGCTTCGCACTGAGCTCTATCCGCCGCTGGCAACGATTGCCAATGACTGGAACGAGTGCATGCAAATCGCCGGATCGTTTCCCGCAACACATCAAGCCCTGCTCCAACGTTGTCATGACGCAGGCCAACAACGCCCCACCCCGTTGCTGCTGCAATATGCAGCCGGCGACTACAACTGCCTGCACCAGGACCTCTACGGCGAACAGGTGTTTCCGCTGCAAGTCGCCATTCTGCTGTCGCAGCCGGGAGAGGACTTCAGCGGCGGCGAGTTCGTCCTCACCGAGCAACGCCCGCGCATGCAGAGCCGTCCCCAGGTGGTCCCGCTGAAACAGGGCGACGCCGTGATCTTTGCCGTATCGCAACGTCCGGTACACGGCACGCGGGGCTTCTATCGGGTGAATATGCGTCATGGCGTCAGCCGCGTGAATGCGGGCCAACGCCATACCCTGGGCATCATCTTTCATGACGCCACCTGACATCCCGCTCACAGGCAGTAGAATTCAACCGCAAGACTCGGAGTTTTCCTGTCTCGCCGCGCCCCTAAGCTGAGCGAGAACTGAATCTTCCGACAGGAGAACACCATGAATACCTCAATCCAAGGAAACCCCATGGAACAGGATCCGCGCTGGCAAGCGGTACTGACACGGGACGCCAGCGCCGACGGCAGCTTCGTCTACGGCGTCAGGACTACGGGCGTGTATTGCCGCCCGAGCAGTGGCGCGCGCCGGCCCAACCCGGAAAATGTCGAGTTCTTCGATACCCCCGAGCAGGCCGAGGCTGCCGGCTACCGAGCAAGCCGGCGTGCCGCCGCCGACCAGACGTCGATCAACGAGCAACATGTGGCCCTGGTGACCCGGGCCTGCCAACTGATTGAAACGTCCGACACTCCGCCCTCACTCAATCCCCTGGCCGAACAGTTGGGCCTGAGCCCTTTTCACTTCCATCGGGTCTTCAAGGCGGTCACCGGCCTGACACCCAAGGCCTACGCCACCGCCCACCGCGCCGGCAAACTGCGGGCGCAGTTGGCCCGGGGCGGCTCGGTCACCGAGGCCTTGTATGAAGCCGGTTTCAACGCCAGCAGCCGGTTCTACGAATCGTCCAATGGCGTGCTGGGCATGAGACCCAGCGATTATCGCGCTGGCGGTGCCAACACAGATATTCGCTTTGCCATCGGCCAGTGCTCCTTGGGCGCGATCCTGGTGGCCCAGAGTGATCGAGGTGTCTGCGCTATCCTCCTCGGTGACGATCCGGATGCGCTGGCCAAGGACCTGCAGGACAAGTTCCCGCAGGCCCATTTCATCGGCGGTGACGCTGACTTCGAGCAACTGATCGCCAAGGTGGTGGGCTTTATCGAAGCCCCGGCCATTGGCCTGGATCTGCCCCTGGATCTGCGCGGTACCGCTTTTCAGGAGCGGGTCTGGCAGGCACTGCGCAATATTCCGGTGGGCAGTACCGCGAGTTATGCCGACATCGCACAGATGATCGGTGCACCGAAGTCCTTCCGGGCCGTGGCCCAGGCTTGCGGCGCCAACAGCCTGGCCGTGGCGATTCCCTGTCATCGGGTGGTGCGCAGCGACGGCAACCTCTCCGGTTATCGCTGGGGCGTCGAACGCAAGCGGCAGTTGCTGGATCGGGAAGCGCAATAGGGCGACACAACACAGGGTGTGCGGCGCCCCGACGCCGCCTCACCCAGGCAACACACCGGGTCGAATCGCCCACCCCAAGAATAAAGATTGCAAGCTAACGATCCCCGCCTTTACCCTTCCCCACCCGCGTACCACCAAGGCTTCGGCTTCAATAATGTCCTCCGTATTAAGCGTCCTGCTGCCCATCTTTGCCCTGATCCTGGTCGGTTTCATCTGCCGCCGAACCAACCGCCTGGGGCCCAACGCGGCTTCCGAGATCAACCGCATGGTGGTCTGGCTGTGCCTGCCGGCGTTGCTGTTCAAGGCCACGGCGACCGCGACCTGGGAACAGATCTGGCACCCGGGGTTTGTCCTGGCCTTTACCCTCAGCACCCTGGCGATGTTTGTCCTGACCTTGTTGCTGCGCTGGCGCAAGGCCGGGCATTTTGCCGATGCGAGCATCGATGCCCTCAGCGCGTCCTACGCCAATACCGGTTATATCGGGATTCCACTGTGTGTGATGGTGCTGGGCCAGAACGGCCTGGAGCCGGCGTTGATCGCCTCCTTGCTGGTGGTCTGCGTGCTCTTCGGACTGGCCCTGGTGTGTATCGAGATCGGCTTGCAGACCGAGCGCCAGGTGCATCGGATCGTTTTCAAGGTACTGCTGGCCCTGGCGAAGAATCCGCTGGTGGTTTCACCCTTGCTCGGCGCGCTCTGGGCCTGGGGCGGCGCACCGTTGCCGGCGCCCTTCGAGAAATTTCTCAGCCTGCTGGGCGCCGCCACCATTCCTTGCGCGCTGATCTCCCTAGGGCTGTTCCTGGCCCACAAGCAACAAGGCCCACGCCAGGGCGCGACGATGCTGGTGCTGATCAAGCTGATCGCCCACCCGTTGCTGACCTGGTTCCTGGCCTTCAAGGTGTTTCATCTGCCGCCGCTGTGGGCCAATTCGGCGCTGCTCCTGAGCGCACTGCCCACCGGCACCGGGCCCTTTATGCTGGCGGAGTACTACAAGCGCGAGGCCTCGGTGGTGTCGAGCACCATCCTGATTTCCACCCTGGGATCACTGGTGACGCTGTCGATCTGCCTGTACGTGATCGGCAACTGAGGTCCTAAGCCTCAGACGCCACATCCTGCGCCAGTAACCACTCGCGTGTGTCGCTGAGCACCTGATCAGCCAACTGCGGGTCATCACAGACCCGTGCCAACACCATGGCGCCGACCATCGCGGCCCAGCTCCCAGTAGCAGCACGGCGCTTTTCTTCGACCGTGGCACCGGGCATGGCCTGGCTCAAGCTCTTGAGCTGACGACGAATGCTCCCGGTCATCTGCGCCCGTGCCTCGGGGGCCTGGCGGCTGGTTTCCGAGGCCAGCCCGGCCATCGGACAGCCACCGGCACAGTCCTTCAAGTGTGCGGAGCTCAAATACTGCGTGACATAACCCGCCACGTTGGCGCCCGCCGGCACCGACGTCGAAAATACGTGGGCCAGGGACTGGGCCACCAGATCGTCCTTCGAGGCGAAATACCCGTAGAAGCCGCCATGGGTCAACCCGGCCGCCTTCATCACCTCCGACACGGTGACCGCCTCATAACCCTTGGCGCGAAACAGCCGACTGGCGGCTTCGAGGATATTGCGCCGATTCTCCGCCACCTGTTCGCGACTGACCTTCATTGGAAACCTCCACTAATAGGCTTGACAGTATACATGACAGCCATCATATTTGTTAAACATGACAACGGTCATGAATAAATCAACCCGCTGAGGATTACCGTCATGACAGTCAAACCCGCCGTTCTGATTACCGGCGCTTCCACCGGTATCGGCGCCGTTTACGCCGATCGTTTTGCCAAGCGCGGCCACGATCTGGTGCTGGTGGCTCGGGACAAAGCGCGTATGGACAGCCTGGCCGAACGGCTGCGGCTAGAAACCGGGGTTTCGGTGGATGTGGTCCAGGCCGACCTGACCGATGCCGGTGATCTGGCCCGTATCGAGTCGCGGGTTCGCGACGATGCGACTATCGGCATCCTGGTCAACAACGCCGGGATGAGCGGGTCGGGCACCTTCCTGGACCAGGCACCGGACGCGGTGAGCCAGGTCATCAACCTCAATATCACCGCCCTGGCCCGTCTGACCAGTGCAATCACGCCACGCCTGGTCCAGGCCGGCGCGGGTTCGATCATCAATATCGCGTCGGTGGTGGGCCTGGCGCCGGAACTGCAGATGGCGGTCTATGGGGCGACCAAGTCCTTTGTGCTGTTCTTCAGCCAGGGGCTGAATATCGAACTCGGCGCCAAGGGCCTGTATGTGCAGGCCGTCCTGCCGGCCGCCACCCGCACCGAAATCTGGGAACGCTCGGGCAAACGGATCGAGGATCTGTCGGCGGTCATGGAAGTCGATGACCTGGTGGACGCCGCGCTGGTGGGTTTTGATCGTCGCGAAACCGTGACCATTCCACCGCTGCCCGATGAAGGTCAGTGGCAAGCCCTGGAAGCCGCACGCCTGGCGATGCTGCCGAACTACCTGCAGGTCCTGCCGGCGGCGCGTTATCGCAATGGCGCCTGAGGCCAACGTCTCGGCGCGATAGATAGCGTTTTGCGGTCAACGCGGTCAGTTGTGGGAGTCGACAAGTCGTCTCCCACAAAATCCGGAATCTGTAATCGACGGTTTCCACATCCTCAGCGCACAAGCACCCGCTTGAAGCCCAGCGTCCAGCCCTGTTGCATCCCCGCCGCCGCCAGCAGAATGGCAATCACGCCGATCCACTGCACCAGCACCAACTGGTGACCGAAAGCGAACCAGTCGACGAAGATCGCCGCAATCGGGTAGATAAAGGACAGCGCCCCGGTCATGGCCGTCGGCAATTTCTGGATCGCGCCATACAACAGCACATACATCACGCCGGTATGCACCATCCCCAGGGTCAGCAAGCTGCCCCAGGCACTCGCCTGTTGCGGGAACGCCGAAATATGCGCCCAGGGCGCCAGCAACAGCACTCCGGTGCAGACCTGGACCAGGGCGATCAGGTGCGGTGGTGTGCCCTTCAAGCGTTTGATGATCAACGCCGCGATGGCATACAACAGTGCCGCCGCCAATGCGAGGCCGATACCCAGCAGATACTCACCACCACTCTCTCCCGGCTGCCCGTGGGCACTGACAATCGCCAGCATCCCGACAAACGCCAGGCCCAGCCAGAACAACTTCTGCGCGGTGATCTTCTCGCCGAGAAACAACGCCGCCAGCCCCACCAGCATAAACGGCTGGACGTTGTAGACCGCCGTGCCGATGGCAATCGAGGCCCGGGAATAGGAGGCGAACAGCAGCACCCAGTTACCGACGATGGCCACGCCGCTGAGCACCGCCAGCAGGAAGGTGGTACGGGTCAGGATACCCGGGCGCAGAAAGCCCATGACGGCGCAGATCACCAGCAAGGTCAGCGCACCGAACAGGCAGCGCCAGAACACCACGTCCAGCACCGGCTGGCCGGACACCAGCACGAACCAGCCGATGGTCCCCGAGATCAACATGGCCGCGACCATTTCCAGCGAGCCGCGATGCAGTGATGTGTTCATGAATG
>Ga0209888_1000645_pt1 | contig 15067 bp, 18 predicted proteins | sample OrgsoiDNA_201059_FD_185807 | JGI IMG/M metagenome (GOLD analysis project Ga0209888, IMG submission 185807) | Permafrost soil microbial communities from the Arctic, to analyse light accelerated degradation of dissolved organic matter (DOM) -... | ecosystem: Environmental > Terrestrial > Soil >...
TATCCCTTCAAAATCCGCGAGACTCGGATTCGGCGGAACCAATCGATGCGGGCATGCGGGCAGCAGCGCCGTCAGGCACTCGATTTGACTCTCTCGCAAGGCCAGGAGCAATAGCTCATGAGCCTCTACAGGAGAAATGGGCAGAGGAGTTGTCTCTTGCGCGATCGTCCTCTGCAACGAAAAAACGTCCCCGCCCTTGATGTCGTCCGCCAAGACGTCCCGGAGGCTCAACACTTTGTCGGGAACTCTTTTCGATGAAGCTTTTTTTGTGAGGGCCATTTTGAGTTGCGCCTTGTGGGAGGGGCCTGGGAACGAATCCATCCGCCGTGAGCAGAGGTCGAAAGCCGAAAACGCGGGAAGCTGCGAACGCGCTAACAATGCTCTAACCCTGGCCGCTCTCGTGTCATATTTTAAACGATCGCGCGCCTCGATGCAAACTTGCCGGTTGCTTGCGGATTCGGCGCCTTTTTTACTCTCGCGGTGTCACATTCGGCGCGGTTGCTTCTTTTTCTTGCGAGCCGAATCGGGCTCTGATTTTTCCGTTTCCTTCCCGTTCGCCTCCGACGCCCGACGCTCGCCCTCTCCTCGCCCCGCCTCGCTCTCCAAACCGCTCGCCAAGGCGCGCAAATAATTCGCCTCGCCCACGGCTCGCCCTATTTCGGCTTCCGTTTCGAGCAATTGGGCCTGCGCCACCCGCGCTGATCGCGGGAAAAGCACGCCCACATTGTCCAGCAAGGCGGCGAGCGCCTGTTTGGGCGGCATTCCGGCGATGATCGCGTCGAGCGCTCCCCATTCATCGCCCTCGACCGCGATGTCCAACGCCGTTTTTCCCTCTTTGTCGCACAGCCCCAGGTCGGTCAACGGAGTCAACGCATCGATCACGGCCTCATTGCCAGAATGCTCCACCGCCAGGTGCAACGCCGTCGCGCCCCTGTGGTTTTGCGCGTTTGGATTGCCTCTTTTAAGCAACACGCGAACTCGGTCAACGCTTCCGCTCGCGGCCGCGTGCATCAACGCGGTGTTGCCGTCTTCGTCGACGGCGTCTGGGTCAGAGACCGCGGCGAGCATTTCGAGCCCTTCGCAGACAAACCGCCCCGGGAAACCGGCGGTTTTTTTGCTTTGCGCCAGAATGACCAAAGGAGGCCCTTCATGCTTCGTCGTTGCCTTTGCATCGCACCCGGCGGCCAACAGCGCTCTGATCACGCTGGGATTTCCGACTCTGGCCGCTTGCGCCAAAATGGGCTCCGAGAAGGAATTCTGCGATGGGTCCGCCTTGTCGTTCGCCAAATTGACTTGCAAGTCGCTCAGGTCGCAATTCGCCGCCGCGGCGTTGAACAACCCCATGTGATTTCTCTTCACGGCGTGTCGCGCCAAGCTTTTCCATTCCTCCGCTGTTGGCTTGTTGTGGCGCGCCAGAAGGTCTATCGACTCAATCCAATCCTCTTGGGCCGAAACGTTCCGCAACGCCAACCCCAGCGCGCTCAATCCGTTGCTGTCCCGCGCTCCGGGGTCGCTCACGGGGATCAAGGCCTCCAAGCACTCTCGTGTTCTGTCTGAAAAATCAGCCATGGCCGCAAGCATCAAGAGGGTTCTTTCGTGGCCATCGGCTGAGACAGCCGCCAAATCGCTCACCGGAATCAAAGCCTTCACCAACTTAGGCCTTGCGCGCCGCGCCGCCATCATCAAAGCCGTTTCGCCGTCCTCATCCGCCGCGCGGGCGTCCGCGCCATTGGCCAGGCACGCCTGAATCTTTTCTTCGCTCGCAGATAGCGCGCTGAGAGCCCACAGCTCCTGAGTCGCCAATCCAATTTTTTTCGATTTTTGGTTTTCCATTTCACTCCTTTCGTCAGACGCGTCGCGCTCGGCTTGGCGCTTGCTCGCTGCTCAAAACATTTTCCGCCACGGCGCCCGCAGCTCCCCTGCCCGTCTCTTTCGCCCGGGCAACCTCGCGCCCCCGCTCCGCCTCATCCGCCAAGGCGCTCGCCTCCAACAGGGGCTGGGACCTGGGAAACAGCGCCGCGTTGATTCGCGCGACCTGCGCCGTCGCCTCTTTGGGCGACAAAGCCGAAATCAAGATATCGGCCATTTTCCACTGGGCGTCCCGAATGGCGCAATCCAACGCCGTGCATCCATCGCTGTCGCGCAGGCTCGCGTCCACATATTTAGACAAATACGACAATATCTGCTCGGACTTCGCCCCCACCGCGAAATGCAAGGCCGTGCTTCCAAAGTGCGCTTGCAGGTTCACGTTCGAAATCGGCGCCAAAATCTTCACAATGCGCCAATTTAGGGCCCGGACTGCCTTCATCAGCGCCGTTTCTCCCTCATGGTCCTGAGCGTCCACATCCGACACGCGCGAAACCGGGCCCGCGCACTCGATCGCGTGGTCGCGGCGGTCGCCCTCGTGTTGCGCCACCAGCATCAACGCCGTTTCGCCCAATCGGGTTTTCTCCCGCGGGTCGCAGCCGAGCATCAGCGCCGCTTTCAGCACGGCCTTGTCAGGCTGGCGCGCCGCCAGGCAAAACAGCGGCTCGGCCTCATTCTCTCCCAGCCCCTTTGATGGCGCTGGCGTTTTCGGCGCGAACAAAGCGCTCACCTCGCTCCAGGTGCTCATCGCTTCGAGCAATTTGACGTTTTTCGTCTCCACCGCGGCTCGCGCCAATTGGCGCCAATTTTTCGGTTTTGCCCCAGGCACCATCTCCGGGCCCAAAACGAACCATTGCTGCCCAAAAATTCGGACGCTGTTTTGATCCGACTGGCCTTCCGCTTTCTTGTAGCGGGCAGCCGACACCAACCGCTGCATTTCTTCCAAAGAAACGCGCTCTGGCGCCGCTTTTGCGTCGGTTGCCGCCGATGCGCTGGCCTTGGACGCTGACTGAACGCAGGGTTCGGATCCGTTTGAGGAAACAGGCGGCAGGATGGGGGTTTTCGCCATGGCTAGCAAACCTTCAAAGGGAATTCAAATTCAATGGCAAATTTCTGCGCGACAATCCACTCGATTGGACTCTACGGCTCGGGAGCGAGCATACATTGTCTCACGCGGCCGCCGTTGCGGCAACCCGGAAGCCCGCCCACGGCATTTTTGCCCAAAAAAGGTCTTTTTTTGCCAGATATTTAACCATTTCATTTTTTATTATTTATTGAGCCTTTTTCGCTCCAAAACAGAGTGCAAAGACGGCCGAAACTCCTTGTCCATACATACAAGTCGCGGAGGTGAAACAAACGGGCCGGAACACCTCACCGAAGCGTTTCCCACGCATGCCCAACCGTGAACGAAATCCCCTCCCAATGGCTGAAAATAAGAAAATCCTTCGCGCAACTAAAACCCGCTCATCCGCTCTTTAGGTTATAATCGAAGCTTATCAACAGGAGCTGCCCATGATCAAATCCACCTACGCACCGTCCACCATCGCTCGCCTTCAAGCTCGCAACGAAGACCTGGGCCGAATTCACGAGGCCAAAGCGCAATTGGGATTGACTGAGCGCGCCTACCGCAAGGCTATTTTCGCCGCCAGCAAAGAAACCACGCGCACCTCGGCTGAGCTCGACTCGCGCGGCCGCCAACGGGCGATCAAGGCCTTTGTTCAAATGGGTTATGCGCCGACCGAAAGCAAGGCCTCCGTGGCCGTGGATCGCGAAGAGCGACGCAAGCGCGAGCTGCAGGCGATCCACGCAGGCAAGCGCGGTCTCGGCCTGGCCGAAAACCTCTATCGCGACCTGATCGAGTGCGCGAGCAATGGCAAGACGCGTTCAAGCGCGGACCTCAACGCCCGCGAGCGCGCTTCGGTGATGAAGTCGATGGCGGGCCAAGGCTTCCAGTTCGACATGAGCGCGTGAGCGTGTTGGCTCGCCAAACGGTGGGCCAACCCAACAACTCAACAGTGACGCTCGCTTTTGCGAGCGTTTTTTATCGCGTCAAAAACTATTCTCTTTTTCTGGATCAGCCTGTCGGCGCGCCAGGAATTTTATTTGCTCCGAAGCTCAAGCAAGCAAGCAAGAAAGAAAGAAAGAAAGAAAGAAAGAAAGAAAGAAAGAAAGCCCAGGAAGCCCAGGAAGCCAAACATGCCGTTGGCGAGGGCGAGCTTTCAAACGCGGCTTGCGGTTCGGCGAGCCAACAATGGGGCTGCCCCGTCGTGAGCGGCCTCTGAGGTATTCCGGTCGTCTTTTTTGACCGCTCCGCTCACGATTTCGCGCAAGGCTTTTGCCTCCATTTGGGCTCGCAGAAAATTGAAAAATGAACCAACGCGATCGCCCGCGTCGTTCGCGTTGAAAACCGAACGCCAAGCTTCTAGTTTTGCGCAATTCCACAAATCGGATCCGCCTTCCGCGTAATCGCCTTCCCAATAGGCGGCTGAACCTGTCCAATCGTGTCCGCTTTCCAGCCCGTGAACATCTTTTATCACCACTCCGCCCGGCGAAAAAAAACGTTCGCGGCGCGCGCCCGACTCGACAATTTGCAGTTGCCCCGTGGTGTCAACGAAGGCCGCGATCATTCCATCCGGCGTGAAATTCAGCCCCACGCCAGTCCAGACTGACTTTTTGAGGCTCTGAAAATGACCAATCGGATCGGGGGAGGCTTTTCCGCGCCCCCAAAGCCACATTGTTTTTTTGATCGCGGCGATCGCCTTTTCTTCGTCTTTTCGAGGCACAAACACAATCGACAATGTCTGCCTTTTGCTTGCGGGGGCGTCTGGAAAATTTTCGGGGTTCGTTCCATCCCCGGCGCAGGCCCATCGCGCGGCGCCCCCCATAAACGCGACTTGCGCGTCGAACTCCATATTTCCCAAAGATGCCATCGCTCGACGGTCGGACGAATACGCCAACGCATAGCGCGCTTCCTCCGGATGATGGAAAACCGAATTTTTGGTGAATTTGGCAACATGCACGCCAGTGAGGGGCAACATGAGAGAGACTCCCTCCTGGGGGCGAAGAGCAGGGCGATCAAAACGCTCCGCGATTTCTCATTTTATCATTTTCGAACGCCCAGCGACACGATTTTCACCCTGCTCTCATTGCGGAATCTCGGAGAATCCGGCCCAACGCCTGGCAGGCTCACATCCGCCTGGTTTTTGGCATCTTGTTCGACTTTGAGCCGCCCGCGTCCCCCTTCGCTCCAATTCGATCGCCGGACACCGCAACGCCCAATCCCACGGCGTCTTCCAGCGCCACGGCCTCCACATGCGGCACGGTGCTCGGAAACAGTTTTTCGTTGATTTTTCTCAACGCCGCCGTGGCTTCGCGCGCGGGCAGGCGCGCCATCAACACGTCGGCGCGGCTCCATGCCTGAGCCTCAATCACCAGATCCAAGGCCGTTTTCTCATTTTTGTCCTTCAGACGCACATCTGTGCAGGTCGCCAAAAATGCCGTTATTTCTTTGTCGCTGACCGCGGCGATGTGCAATGCCGTTTGCCCCTCCAAATCTTGCAGGTTGGTGTTGGACAATGGAGCCAGAAATTTCACCATGTTCGCGTCGCGGCACTGCGTCGCGGACATCAACGCGGTTTCACCCTTCGCGTTCACGGCGTTAACATCCGAAATAGGAGCCAAAATGAGCGCGCACTCCAGCATGCGTTTTTTGTCCCTTGTCACCGCTTTGCTTAGCTTTTGCAACGCGGTTTCCCCGTCGAAATCCACAGCCTTGGGGTCGCAGCCGAGCGCGATCAATGCCTCCATTGTCTCCGCGTTCGGAAAATTCGCGATTCGACACAGCAAGGGCTCTCCGCCCATCTGCCGTTCATCAAGGCCCGCGAAGAGCGACCGCAAGCCGTCGCACGATGCCATGGTGGTCAGAAAATTCGTCAACCCCAGATTCGTCGCCCAAAAGGCCACCCGCAACCAATCCTCCGGCTTGGCTTTTGCCGCAAAATTTTTGGCTTTCTGGCTCTCCCAGGTTTCGCGCCAGATATCGCCAAAATACTCCCGCCCGCTGGACCCTAGCTGAGCGCCACCCTCTATCGCCGAATCGATCATCCGCAGAAAATTAGCCAACCTGTCCTCGGCGTTTTCGGGCAAAGGCGATTTTGATTTTGCAGGCATTTTTGAATTTTTGGCGTTCATGGCGGAGAGAAATGAGAGCAGCGAGAGCAACGATCAACAAGCCGATGTTCACAAGCCAAAGCATTGCGACACCGCCATTATCCCACAAAAATCCCACAAAACCGGGGGGCTGCGGAAACGCTCCTTCACTCCTGTTTCTGCGCCAATGCGCTGAGCAACGCTTGCCCCCACGGCGCTCACTTCGCCGAGCGGCTTGCCCAGCGAACGAACCGCGCTGTTCATCTCAGGCCCAACCCCTCAGTGTTCACATCCGCCTGGTTTTCGGAGCTTTTTTCGGCTTTGATCTGTCGGCGCGGCCTTTCGCAGCGGGTTCTTCACCAGATGCCTCAACGCCCAATCCCAGCGCGTCTTCCAACGCCGCCGCCTCGACATGGGGCACGGTGCTCGGGAACAGTTTTTGGTTGATTTTTCTCAACATGGCTGTGGCTTCGCGAGCCGGAAGCCGGGCCATCAAAGCGTCCGCGCAGTCCCACGCCGAGCCTTCAATAGCACGATCCAGCGCGGTTTTTCCATCCTTGTCGGCCAAACGCATGTCCGTGCACGCCGCCAAAAGCGCTGTTATTTTTTTGTTTCTCACCGCGGCCAGATGCAACGCCGTCCGGCCTTCCTGATCCTGCAAACTTGTGTTCGACAATGGAGCCAACAATTTCACCAGAGCGGCGCTTTGAGCCTGGGTCGCCGCCATCAACGCAGTCTCTCCTTTTTCGTTCACAGCATCGACATCAGAAATGGGCGCGAGAATCACCGCGCACTCCAACGCGTCTTCTCGCCGGTGCCCCAAAGCGTCGCTCAGTGTCTTCAGCGCGGTGTCCCCGTCGGCGTTCAATCCTTTGGGATCGCAGCCCAGCGCAACCAGCGCGGCAATCGCTTCCACCTTGGGGCGTTCCGCGGCCAAAGACAACAAACGCTCTTCTTTGGTTACCTGCGCTTCATCCAAGCCCGCCAGCACGCCCTCCAAGACCTCGCACGCAGCCATGGCGGCCAACAGCGACGCGCGCCCCGCCTTCACGGCCCAAAACGCCAATAGCAGCCAATCCTCTGGCGTGGCTTTTGGCGCGAATTCTCCCGCCTGGCTGTCCCAAGTGTCGCTCCATTGCTCCTTCCACCCATAGATGTCGCTCCAGCCCGGCCGCAAATGCTCTTCCATCTCCGAATCGATCAATCCCCGCAAACGCGAGAAACTTTCATCGTCGCGTTCAATGGGCAGTGGTCCACTCGACGCGGGCAAGGCCTTTTTAGAGCTTTTTTGGATTGAATTCATGGCATCACTTTAGCGCAGGGGCCGTAGCGCGGAGGGCGTTCTACTTTTCGGCAATGCGTTCATCTTATGCCATTTGGCGGACAGACGCAAACGTCGCCCGCGACCCTCTGAACGCCTCCGCAGCGCCTCAAAGGCTTTCAGAGGCGCCTTGATCGGCGGGCGGCAGCCCGTTGAGCGCTAATGCTTGCGCCGTTTGACGAGGGAATTGAGGCACGGTCCAAGCCACCCCTGCCCGTCGCGCCATTCACGATCTCGCGCAAGGTTTTCGCCTCCATTTGGGCGCGCAGAAAATTGAAAAACAAAGCAACGCGATCGCTGGCGAACGCGTTGAAAGTTGAGTCCCACGCATTGGGCTGCGCGCAGCTCCATAAATCAGATCCGCTCGGCGTGTAATCGCCCTCCCAGTAGGCGGCCGAACCTGCCCAATCGTGTCCGACTGCCAGCTCGTGAACATTCTTTATCGCCACACCGCCGGGTGAAAAAAAACGTTCGCGGCGCGTTTCCTGCTCCTCCACAATTCGCAATTGCCCCGTGGTGTCGACGAAGGCCGCAATCATTCCGTCCGGCGTGAAATTCAGCCCCGCGCCAACCCAGGCAGACTTATTCGGTCTCTCGAAATAGCCGATCGGATCGGTTGAGGCTTCTCCTGTCGCCCAAAGCCTCATTGTTTTTTTTATCGCCTTGATCGCCTTTTCTTCTTCTTTTCGAGGAACAAACACAATCGACAAGGTCTGCCTCTCGCTCGCAGGGGAGTCCGTAAAAACTTCCGGGTCCGTGAAATCCCCTGCGCACGCCCATTGCGCGGCGCCGCCCATAAAAGCGACTTGCGCGTCAAACTCCATGCTCCCCAGAGCCGCCACCGCGCGACGGTCGGACGAATACGCCAACGCGTAACGCGCCTCGTAAGGCCTAATCTGGAAAATCGATTTTTTGGTGAATTTGACGACATGCACGCCAGTTGACGGCAACACTAGGAGGCTCCTGGGAACGAAAAGCGGAAGCGGTCAAAATTGTTCCGTGATTTCTCATGTTACCAGTTCGGTGGGATCACGCGACACTTTTTCGCGCCGTCGTCATTGCTGAATTCGGCAAGACTCCCAAGGCCTCTCAGGGCCTCCTCAACGCTCGCCGAGCCTCACATCCGCCGACTTTTCGGCGCCGTTTTTGGGCGCGATGTTTTTTCATCCTCTTTCGCGGAGAATTCATCCTTCGACGCGTCGCCCAGCCCCACAGCGTCTTCCAACGCCACAGCCTCCACGTGCGGCAAGGTGCTGGGAAATAGCTTTTCAGTGATTTTTCGCAGCATGGCCGTGGCTTCGCGAGCCGGAAGCCGCGCCATCAAAGCGTCAGCCGAATCCCACGCCGCGCCGTCAATCGCCCGCTCCAATGCGGTTTTTCCTTCCGCGTCTCGCAAGCTCGCGTCCACGCGCCCCGCCAAAAAAGCTGTTATTTTCGCGTTTCGATTCGCGGCGAAGTGCAATGCGCTCCGCCCAGCCTGGTCTTGCGCGCGGACATCCGAAATTGACGCGAGAATTTTAATCAAGTCCATGTTTTGCGCTTGCACCGCAGTCATCAAGGCATTTTTCCCATCGGGCGCTTTGGCGTTCACGTCGGAAACCGGCGCAAGGATCTTCGCGCACTCCGTGGCCGCCGCGCGCCAGCCGCCCATCGTTCCGCTGACAATGATCAACGCCGTTTCGCCCTCGGCGTTTTTGGCTTTCGGGTCGCATCCGAGTTTGAGCAACGCCGCGACTCCGCTGTCGTCGGGATTGCGCACGGCCAGGCACAGCAAGGGCTCATGGCTTTTGGTTGTTTCATCGAGCCCCGCCAACACGGAGTCCAAGCCAGCGCACGCCGCCATCCGGCTTAACAGAGTCGTGTTTTGTTGTTGAAGCGCGCCGTGGGCCAGACGCTGCCAGTCCAAGGGGGTCGCCACCTCCGCGAACGCGCTGCCCGAATCAATCCAAGCCCCCCACAGGATGGAGTCCGAGCTGCGGTGCGCCAACGCGACATCGATCACTTCTCGCAAAATCGCGAAGTTTTTGTCTTCTGATCCATCGGCAAGCGCTCCACTCGAAGCGACGGCGTTTTTCGGAGAGCTCGTTGGGTTTGAATTCATGGTCTTTTAAAAATCAAAAAACGCGGCGCGGAAAAACATCCGCCTCTTGCGTTGGCTTCTTTATTTTATGTGATTTCGCGCTTTGACGCAAACCGCCTCCCCCCGTCAAATCCGTTTTGATGGGCGAGCAGTGGAGGCTTTTTCGTTCACGGCCGGTCCGCGCGCCGCGACACCGCCTTGACCGTCTTGCCTCGCCGTGGCGTTCACGATGTCGCGCAGGGCTTTGGCTTCCATTTGGGCGCGCAAAAATTCAATGAATCGCACGCTCGGATCGTCGCTCGGCAAGGAGGCTCCTCCCCGGGACATGACGTCCTCATACAGCGCGCAGCCCCATAAATCGCCCCCTTTCGCGTTGTAGGACCCTTGCCAATACACCGCTGACGAGCCCAGGGCTAGCTCCTCGTCGGCCCAATGAACGCTCTCGATGGCGACGCCCCCCGGTTCCAAAAACCGGTCGCCGTTTCCGGCCGCGGCGCTCGCGACTCTCAACTGCCCGTGATCGATCGCGTCCAGAAACGCCACAAACATCCCGTCTGGCGTGAAATTGAGCCCCATCGCCACAAAACCCATGTCGAAAGGCCTCAGCCAACTTTCGTCCGGATTCCACGATTGGTTCGATTTGCCTTTTGACCATGCATCCATGGCCTCTTTGATTGAGCGGATGGCCCGTTCTTCGTCTTTTCTGGGGATGAACATCAGCGTGAGATCAGCGCCTTCTTCGTGCTTCAACTCTCCAAATTGGTCGTTTGCCTGGTGCTCGCTTTCGCTCCACGAGCTTCCTCCGCCGATGAACGCCGCCTGCGCGTCAAACTCCATTCCTCCCAAAGCATTCATTGGCCTGCGCTCCGCCGAATAGACCAACGCATATTTCCGCCGCCGCCCCTCGTCGTCCCGATGGGCTTCGAATTTTCTGATATGGACATTGGCGGGCGAGGGCATGGGCTTTTCCGTGGGGACAATCGAATCGGATGCGTCGACGCCCCATTGTCTCAAATCCACGGGCGAAAGACAATCTGACTCGCCGCCCTCCTCTCAGAGCCCCGCGCTTGTGGCTCCGCGAAAGGAAGAACCGCTCCGCATGGGTTTCAAACGCGGAGCGCTCGCTCACTCCCGGGCTTGGCGCGCGGCCGTCTCGCGCGCGTCTTTCACTCCGGCTTCCATTTCAACGGATCGCTCGGCGGCATCCACCAGCGGCATTGTTTTTGGGAACAGCCGCGTCATGGCCTCCCGGGCTCGCGCCGCGGCTTCTTTGGAGGGCAACATCGACATCAGGGCGTCCGCTTTGTCCCACTCCTCCCGCAGCATCGCCAAATCCAGCTCGCTTTTCCCCTTCCGCCACCCGCCAATGACGGCCACGATCGCTATTTGCAAGCCAAGAAAGAACGCGGTCGAGTAAGCGACGTACAGAAAAATCCAGTAACATTTCTCGACCACGGCTTCTGAAGCCGGGGCCGAGCACATCATTCCGTGCCCGAGCATGTCCTGCGGGCACACGATGTCGCTCAGAAATTCCGGCTCCATGAAATTCATAATGCCGCCAAAAATCCATAAAATCGCTGAGGGCCCACGCTCAATCACACCGATGAAGGCTGGGCTCATGGACGCCGCCACAATGATCAGGGCAACGCCAAAGGCGGGAGCGATGCGCAACATGACGATTCGACGCGTTGAGGCAATAGCCGGGGGCGCTGGCGCGAAAATGCCCCCTGCCTTGCGCGCTTCGCAAAAGGTGGCTCCCGCCATGGCGAAGCAGGCCATGATGCCGATCCACAGCACAAACCAAGCGCCCAGCCCATCTCTGGGCATCCCCTGGCCGGCCGTTGAGTCAATGGGAAGCGCCCGGAGGTCCAGCCCTTTTTTCTGCGTGATCAACCCGCCCCCAAATGGCGTGACGGAATCGATCCAAAATTGCGCATGCCGCGCCCAATCAGCGCTGAAAAGGCCCATCACAAAAAACACAAACCACGTCAAATAGAGCAGAAACATGGAAACCACGGCGATGAGAAGCGCAGCGTTTCTAATGTCGGAACTTTTCAGCGGCGTTGTGGCCGCCACTCGGCGAAAGAAGGGCGAAGGCATGGAACCTCAATATGGTTTTTTTCACAGGCGCTAGGCGGCTCGACAGTCGGCGTCTTCACCCCAGCCGTCGCTTTCGCAGCCTAGCCGACAAAATGCGGGCTGGCAAGACGCTCCGCTGAACCCCAAAACGCTTGGGCCCTCAAAGCGTCCGAGGCGACCGAGGTCGGGCAATCGCCACGGGTTCCTCCAAAGCGTCAACCCGCGAGCCTTCGTTTTTGGCTTCTCGCAAAGCGCGCTGGGCCGCGGCGATCTCCCGCCCTGCCTCGGCTGCGATTTCCAGCGCGGTGGCTTCCTCGGCGGCTTCCAACAATGGCATGGTTTTTGGAAACACACGGGCCATGGCCTCGCGAGCTCGCGCGGCGGCCTCTTTCGCCGGCAACATTGACATCAGGGTGTCCGCCGCGCCGCAATGGCCATGCTGAATCGCCAAATCCAACGCGGTGTGCCCATCCTGATTGCGCAAATTAAAATTTGCCCGCTTGGCCACGCACGCGATGGCCTCGCCCCAGTTTGACCGCGCGGCATAATGCAACGCAGTCCAGCCCTGCGCGGATTGAATGTTGACGTTCGCGACAGGGGCGAGCATCTCAATCAAATCCATGTTTCTCGTTTCCACGGCGTTGATCAACGCCGTTTTTCCGCTCACGGATTCCTGAGCGTCCACCTCCGAAAACGGGATCAGAATCGCCGCGCATTCCGCGGTCTCGCGCTTCCAACCATCCGTTCTTTTGCTCGCGATCAACAAAAGCGTGTCTCCGTCTTCGTTGACCCATTGCGCCGGGCACCCGAGCTGGATCAACGCCGCGAGGATCTCCGCATTGGGCGGGAGGGTCACCGCCCGGCACAGCAAAGCGCTGGCTTCGGCCTCTATTCCATTTTCAGAGAAAATGGTCGCCAATTCTCCCCAAGCCGCCATGGCTTTCAACAGCTTCTCGTTGGATTCCTTCACGGCTTCTCGCGCCAAAGCCCTCCACTGCTCGAAAGTTGCCTCAGCGGCCAAGTCGCTGCCTTTTAGGGCCCACTCACGCAAGCCGATGTCGGACTCCTCCCAATCCTCGCCGCGCCGCCTTGCGTCTTTTCCGTCCCAATCACCGTCGAGTCGGGCCAAATGGATATAACCGCACAGCTGCAATGGCGGCCTTTTCTTGGCGGCGGGAGCGGACTTTGCATTCAAAGAAGTCGAGGGTGTCATGGCGATTGGCGCGAGGCGTCTCAGAAACAATGGGAAACTCGAAGGGCGGGTCTTCTCTATTGTCGCACATCGACGCCTGCGCGGACAGCCTATTCATACTCAACAAATTTACTAATTAACCAATTAACCAATTAGCCAATTAACCAATTGAGCAGCGAAAACCATTTTTCTTCTTTGTCTTCCAATAGCCCGGCATTCATCGCGTCGCTCGCGCGATGGCGCATGAGGCATCCGGGTTCAAAGCGACCGCGGCAAGCGAGGCTGTCCTCGTTCTTCTTTTCCCCCCGCAGCGCCAGCCGGCGTTGTTTCGTTGGCGGCTTCTCGCAGGGCGCGCGCCTCTGTCCATGCCACCCAGCGCGGCATGTCTTCCGGCTCGCCTCGCTCGAAAATCGCTTGGACCGCGCCCAACTCCCCCTCCGGGGCAAACGGAAACAGCAAGTCCAGGCAGCACGGGTCTTCATTCGCGCACGCCAAGCCGAAAGCGCTTTCTGCGTGCTCGTTGACCGCCCAAGGGTCGCTCACGGGCAACAACGACTCCACGATCAACGCATCTTGGGCTCTCGCCCCCAGCATCAAGGCCGTGTTTCCTCGCGGGTCGCGCAGCTTGGCGTCGCACTGAGCGCGCAAGCATTGAACGGCGTGGATGGACCGCGAAATGGCCGCCCTCATCAGTGGCGTCACGCCCTCGTTGTCTCGCGCGTCCAAGTCCGCCAAGGGCATCAGCAGGCCAAATACCTCTCGGGCGTTGTCCGCTCCTTTCTGAAAATGGATGCCGCCCATGCCGGCGGCCCGCGCAATCACGCTTTGCCCGCGTTGGTCCACCGCGCGCGGGTTGGCTCCCGCGAGCAACAGCATTTGAATGATTTTCGGGTTCCACGAGCGAGCGGCCACCAGCAAGGCCGTGGCGCCGTCATAGGCGCGATGCTCCAAGTCACTCACGGACAGGAGCGCTTCCACGCATTCTGCGTTTTGGCACAAAACCGCGGCCACCAAAGGCGAATTGACGGAGACATCGACGGTCGCTGGATTCGCGCCCACCGACAACAGAGATCGAAGGTGTTTCACCATTCCTTGCTGGGCCGCAATCCGAAGCCACTCATCTTTGTCGTCCTGCGCCAAAACAGAAAATTTGCTTTGGCGATCCTCTTCGGAAAGTTCTGCGTCGGGCAACGAAAAAAAGGCATTGGGCATGGCGCAACCTCAAAGAATTTCAAAAAATGATGTCAAATCCGGTGCGCAGCTCGCTGTGGACTCTTTTCACCCGAATTGGCTCCGCCCGCCACGACTTTCGCGCCGATTTTCATCGCGCGCACCAAAACGGCGCGCTCTGCGAAAGGTTGGCCCTTGATGCCCCACTCCTTGAACTTTGGCGCCCAAAAACCCCGAGCCTGTCGAAACGAAATGGTGCCCCAGCCAGACTGCGTCAGGCATGCCAACACAACGAAACTGAACACCCCAACTAGCACGGGAACCGCCATATTTGGGGCTTGCCAATCCCGAAAGCCAAAATACGCTCCCGCCAATTGCATGCCGAAGAATCCCACCGAAAAGTTTCCAATCGTCATCACCCAAGTCGCCAACACATGCATGCGGGCCACCCAATGCAACGCCCTTTCCGCTCCATGCGCGCCGGTTTTCTTGTCTTCTATCTTTTTTAACATTTCAATCCTCTTGGCTTCGCGAGCCGCAACGATGTTTTCTTCCCATTCCCGTTTGAATCCATGCCAGACGGAGAACGCTGAATACGGCGCCAGTTCTTTGAAAAATTCCGTCTCTTTTTCTTTGTCCCATTCATCAGCCATTTCTCGATCCTTGTCCTTGCCTGATTTTTGTTGTCGCCATGAGCTCCCGAGCTTTTTCGTTTGCTCCTTTTTTTGCGCCATAACTCTATTGTATATGCTTCAGGCGTTCATGCGGGCCCAAACCGCCAAATTTCACATCCGCCGCGCGCCATGGCTCAAAGCGAGCGTGGCGGCCGAGCTGGCCGCCGTGATTCCTGGCCGTCGGAGCCGCTTGCGGCGCTGACCTCGGTCACCACGCCCCGCAAATCCTTTGACTCGATTTGGGCGATGAACGCGGGCGCCAACAGCGCCACGGCTGCCTCTTGTAGCTTCTGGAACTCCGGCATGGAGGTCATTTTCTGGCGAAACTCCGCCAGCGAATAACCGTCGCCGGCTTTGAGCTCGGACGGCGCGCAATGATCGAATCCGCATTCACCGTTGAACCCTTCTCGGCTGACAGCGAATCCGAGCAAAAAGGCTTCGCCCAACAACGTCAATTCCTCTTTGTGCATTTTCCCCTCCGAAGGATCGGTTCATTGTCGCATGCGCTCGCGCGTTGGGCAATTTATTTCAAATGG
>Ga0209888_1000652_pt1 | contig 14881 bp, 17 predicted proteins | sample OrgsoiDNA_201059_FD_185807 | JGI IMG/M metagenome (GOLD analysis project Ga0209888, IMG submission 185807) | Permafrost soil microbial communities from the Arctic, to analyse light accelerated degradation of dissolved organic matter (DOM) -... | ecosystem: Environmental > Terrestrial > Soil >...
GACCGAGCCAGGCAAGGGTGGCGAGATCCAGATCACTGACGCCCTGATGAAACAGGCCCAGGACGGTTGCGTGATTGCCTACAAGTTCAAAGGCAAGCGTTTCGACTGCGGCGGCGCCGAAGGTTACATTGAAGCGACCAACTTCTGCTTTGAGCACTTCTACAAGACTGGCAAGGCCTACTGATAGGTCTGCCCTGGTAGCAAGTACCGCGTAGAAAGAAAGCCACCCACCCGGGTGGCTTTTTCGTTGGTGCGCCCTCATGTATGCCTGACGCTGACCCAGAAGGCTACAGCGGGTATGCTGTGCGCCTGCCGAGGAGATTGAAATGGCCTACGATTTTGACCTGTTTGTGATTGGCGCCGGTTCCGGCGGTGTGCGTGCGGCGCGGTTTGCTGCGGGGTTTGGTGCCAAGGTGGCGGTGGTCGAAAGCCGCTACCTGGGCGGGACCTGCGTCAACGTCGGCTGTGTGCCGAAAAAGCTCTTGGTATACGGCGCGCATTTCGCCGAGGACTTCGAACAGGCCCAGGGCTTTGGCTGGTCGCTGGGTGAAGCGGACTTCGACTGGGCGACCCTGATCGCCAACAAGGACAAGGAAATTCACCGCCTCAATGACATCTACCGCAGCTTGCTGGTCAACAGTGGCGTGACGCTGCTCGAAGGCCACGGCAAGCTGGTGGACCCGCATCAGGTCGAAGTCAACGGCCAACGCTATAGCGCCAAGCATATCCTGATCGCCACCGGCGGCTGGCCGCAGATTCCCGATATCCCTGGCAGCGAACACGCCATCAGTTCCAATGAAGCGTTTTTCCTCAAGGAACTGCCCAAGCGCATCCTGGTGGTCGGCGGCGGCTACATTGCCGTTGAATTCGCCGGGATCTTCCACGGCCTGGGCGCCGATACCCAGTTGTTGTATCGCGGTGATCTGTTCCTGCGCGGTTTCGACGGTTCGGTACGCCGTCACCTGAAGGAAGAGTTGACCAAGCGCGGACTGGGCCTGAACTTCAATGCCGATATCGAGCGGATCGACAAGCTGGCCGACGGCAGCCTCAAGGCCACCCTCAAGGACGGTCGTGAGCTGGAAGCGGACTGCATCTTCTACGCCACCGGCCGGCGACCGATGCTGGACAACCTGGGCCTGGAAAACACCGGGGTGAAGCTGGACAAGAACGGCTTTATCCAGGTCGACGAGCAATACCAGACCAGCGAACCGTCGATCCTCGCCCTGGGCGATGTCATCGGTCGTGTGCAACTGACCCCGGTGGCCCTGGCCGAAGGCATGGCGGTGGCTCGTCGCCTGTTCAAGCCCGAGCAGTATCGCCCGGTGGACTACGCGATGATTCCGACGGCGGTGTTCAGCCTGCCGAATATCGGTACTGTCGGCCTGAGCGAAGAGCAGGCGCGGGAGCAGGGCCATGAGGTGCAGGTCTTCGAAAGCCGTTTCCGGCCGATGAAGCTGACCCTGACCGAGTGCCAGGAGCGGACCTTGATGAAGCTGGTGGTGGACGCCAAGACCGACAAGGTGTTGGGTTGCCATATGGTCGGGCCGGATGCTGGGGAAATCGTCCAGGGGCTGGCCATTGCCTTGAAAGCCGGCGCCACCAAGCAGCATTTCGACGAAACCATCGGCGTGCATCCGACGGCGGCTGAAGAGTTCGTCACCATGCGCACGCCGGTTGCTGGCTGAACCATGGCCCTGGCCGCACCGCCGGACCTGAGCGACACCGGCAGGCCGGTACAACCCCTGGCCCGGACTTACCCGCGGGGCTTGTTTATCGAGCCCCATGCCCATGTCTGGGGCCAGTTGCTGTATGCGATGTCGGGGGTGATGTGGGTCGAGACGCCCCACGAAGCCCTGGCGGTCCCGCCGCAGCGCGCGGTGTGGCTGCCGCCCGGCGTGCCCCATGGGATCCGGGTGGTGTCGGACCTGCAGATGCGCAATATCTACCTGCGCCCGGCGTTGGCCGAAACCCTTGAAGATACGGTCCAGGTGATCGAGGTCGGCGGCCTGCTGCGCGAGTTGATCGTGCATCTGGTGGAGCAGGCCGAGGATCCCCAGGGCGACTATTACGAAGCGCTGGTCAATCTGGCGCTGCTGGAACTCAAGCGCGCGCGCCGCGCGTTTCTGAAGATTCCCATGCCTTCGGACAGTGACCGCCGGTTGATGAACCTGTGTCAGGCGGTCATGGGCGCGCCGTCGTTGGACATCTCTTTCGAACAGCACGCGCAATCGGCCGGGGCCAGCGTGCGGACCCTGGCGCGGTTGTTCCAGGGCGAATTGGGCATGGGCTTCGCCGAATGGCGGCGCCAGGTGCAATTGGCGACCGCTGTCGCGGAGCTGATCCAGGGCGTGCCGGTCAGTCGTATCGCCCGGGAGTTGGGCTACTCGCCGAGTAGTTTCAGCGACATGTTCCGGCGTGCCCTGGGCGTTGCTCCCTCCCACTATCCGGCGGGCTGACCAGCACCGTTCCTGCCGGGGAGGGTGCTTTGGCCGAAAGACAGAAGCCTTTGACCGATGCCACCGCTTTGCCGGTCATAGACTCTGGGCATTCCCTCAACGAGCCCGGAGTTCGTCATGAGCTACCTTATCTCTCTCGCCATCGGTATCGCCGTCGGCCTGCTTTACGGCGGGCTCGATTTCCGTTCCCCGGCACCGCCCGCCGTGGCCCTGGTCGGCCTTCTGGGCATGCAACTGGGTGAAAAGGCCTGGCCCCTGGGCAAGCAATTGGTCGCCAGCTGGCTGTCCTGAATCCCACGTTTTTCTCTGACTGGATGCGTACTTTATGAAAGCCCTGCAATTTGCGAAAACCGGTGATCTCTCGGCCCTGCAACTGGTCGACGTTCCCACCCCTGTGCCTGCTGCCGGAGAAGTCCTGGTGCAGATCAAGGCGGCCGGCCTGAACCCCAGCGATGTGAAAAACGTGCTGGGGCGTTTCTCCTACACCACGCTGCCACGGATTCCCGGCCGGGACTTCGCCGGTGTGGTGATCGAGGGGCCGCAATCGTTGCTGGGCCAGGAAGTCTGGGGCACCGGCAAGGAGCTGGGTTTTACCGGTGACGGTTCCCATGCCCAGTACCTGACCCTGCCCGCCAGCGGTGTGGCGATCAAGCCGACGCATTTGAGCTTCGCCCAGGCCGCCAGCCTCGGCGTGCCGTTCACCACCGCCTGGGATGCCCTGGAACGCAGCCTGGTGAAGGCCGACACACGTTTGCTGGTGATCGGTGCCAATGGCGCCGTCGGCAGTGCCGCGTTGGCCCTGGCGAAGATTCGCGGGGCGCGGGTGCTGGGTGCGGTACGTCGTGCCGAGCAGGTCAAGGTGCTTCAGGACAAGGGCTTTGATGCCATTCAACTGGACAAGCCGGAAGACCTGGCGGCTTCGGTCAACGGTGTCTTTCCCGGTGGTGCCGATGTGATCTTCGATACCACCGGCTTCTGGCTGCCGGCAGCCGTGACGGCCCTGGCGCCTTTCGGTCGGATCGCGATCATCGCCGCGCCAGTGGACGGCCATGTGCAGTTGCCGGCCCTGGCCTTGTATCGCAAGGGTGGCTCGGTGGTCGGGATCAACTCGTTGCTCTACGGCACCGAGGCCTGTGCGCGAATGCTCGATCAGTTCGGGCGCTTCTTTGACGAAGGTTTGCTGGAGCTGCCGACGGGGTTGCTGGAGTCGCCGCTGTCCGAGGGTCTGGCGCGTTATGCCGAGGTCAATCAGGGCGGGAGTGACAAGGTGATTCTGCTGCCTTGAGGTCCTGAGTCGAGCCAGGGACCTGCGCAAATATCGGCGGCTTGAGCTACAACTGTCTTGCTCATTCAAGGAGACGGCTCAATGTTCGCCCACTGGTCCCTGGCAGCACTTCACCTTCTGGCGTTCGGTATCGCCCTGGCGGCGGTATTCGCACGCGCCGGGGCCTTGCGCCGCCTCACCGGCACCGGCCCGGCCGAGTTGCGGCAGGTGTTTATCTGGGACAACCTCTGGGGCATCAGCGCTGGTGTCCTGCTGATCACCGGCGGTTTGCGCGCCTTCGGCGGCTTCGAGAAGGGCACGGATTACTACCTGCACCAACCGCTGTTCCACCTCAAATTGACCTTGTTCGTGATTATCCTGCTGCTGGAACTGGCGCCGATGATCAGCCTGATCAAATGGCGTAGCGCCCAGAAGAAGGGCACGATCATCGATATCAGCCGCGCCCGGCTATTTGCCCGGATCAGCCATATCGAAGCCTTGCTGATCATGCTGATGGTGATTGCCGCCAGTGGCATGGCCCGGGGCTTCCTGGCCGGGTAGCAGGGGATCAGGGTTGCAGGTGCAAACTCGCCCGGATGCCGTTGACCACCGGCTCCACGCTCTTGTAACCATCCGCCGACCCGGCATACAGCAAGGAATAGGCCTTGCCGTCGCGGGCCGCGGCCACCAGGGTCTGGGTCATCACATGCCCGCCGTTCTGGGTGATGGTGCAGGTCGTCTCTACCGCCGCCATGCCGCCCAGCGTGCTGTCGTGAATCCGGTTGCAGACACTCATGAAACCGCGCTCGACGAAGTTCTTCTGCACCGCCTTGCGCATCTCCAGCAACACCCCGGGAAGGTTGACTGCGTGGTCGGGGTTGAGTCCCGACTCGGTCAACTCCATGACCATCAGCGGGTCGCCGTTGGCATCGTTCTTCACCGCGCGCTGGCGCAGGCCGCTGATCACTTCGCCCGCGGCGTTCTGCGCGGGCGGCAGGGTCTGCACCTCCCAGTCACCGGGCCAGGTGATGAGCAGGTCATCGGCCAGGGCCGAGGCGCTACCCAGCAGCAGGAGAAGGGCGGTAAAACAGGCACGACATTGCACGGAGGTCATGGGAAGGCACTGATCGAGAGGCTGAAATTGATTGTTACAGTGTATCAATACTCCGCAAGTGATGGCGCATAAAACTACCGGCGCAATCAACCGTTACTCAGCTAACCCTTTGCTTCTCAAGCTTAATCCCGGACAATCGCGCCCCTCTTATTGGCCGGGGCGCTGCCAGTAACCTGTTTTTATCCGTCCCGGTCGCGTGGTAATGACCGGCTAACGGAGATTCGACCGGATGAATGACCAGGCCAACAGCGTCGACGAACGCTATGAATCGGCACCCGCTGCGCTGAGCAGCTGGAGCCGCCAAGACACCACCTGGATGCTGGGCCTGTTCGGCACGGCCATCGGCGCGGGTACCTTGTTCCTGCCGATCAACGCGGGGCTGGGCGGCTTCTGGCCGTTGCTGGTCCTGGCGGTGCTGGCGTTCCCCATGACCTTCTACGCCCACCGTGGCCTGACCCGTTTCGTGCTTTCCGGGCGCGAGGGCGCGGACATCACCGAAGTGGTGGAAGAGCATTTCGGCATCAAGGCCGGAGCGTTGATCACCTTGCTGTATTTCTTCGCGATCTTCCCGATCCTGCTGATCTACAGCGTGGCGTTGACCAATACCGTCGGTAGTTTCCTCGAGCACCAACTGCATATCGTGCCGCCGCCGCGGGCGCTGTTGTCGTTGATGCTGATCCTCGGCCTGCTGGTGGTGGTCCGTTGCGGCGAGCAGGTGATCGTCAAGGCCATGAGCCTGATGGTCTATCCGTTTATCGTCGCCTTGCTGTTCCTGGCGGTGTACCTGGTGCCGCACTGGAACGGCGGCATTCTCGCCACGGCCGGTAGCCTGCCCGAGCCGTCGGCCTTGCTGCACACCTTGTGGCTGGCGATTCCGGTGATGGTGTTCTCCTTCAACCATTCGCCGATCATCTCGGCCTTTGCGGTTGACCAGAAGCGTCGTTATGGCGCCAACGCCGAAGAGCGCAGCTCGCAGATCCTGTCGCGGGCCCATCTGCTGATGGTGGTGATGGTGCTGTTCTTCGTCTTCAGTTGCGTGCTGACCCTGTCACCGGCACAACTGGCCGAAGCCAAGGCGCAGAATCTGTCGATCCTGTCGTACCTGGCCAACCACTTCAGCAACCCGACCATCGCCTTTGCGGCACCGTTGATTGCCTTCGTGGCCATTTCCAAGTCGTTCCTGGGGCACTACATCGGCGCCAGTGAAGGCCTCAAGGGCCTGATCGCCAAGAGCGGCCGCAAGCCAGGCGCCAAGGCCCTGGACCGGATGACGGCGGCGTTCATGCTGGTGGTGTGCTGGTTGGTGGCGACCTTGAACCCGAGCATTCTCGGCATGATCGAGACCCTCGGCGGGCCGATCATCGCGGCGTTGCTGTTCCTGATGCCGATGTACGCGATCCGCCGGGTGCCGGCGATGCGTCAGTATTCGGGGCAGATGTCCAACGTGTTCGTCACTCTGGTGGGCTTGGTGGCGATTTCGGCGTTGATCTATTCGTTGTCGGCCTGACCTGAAGCGCGGTTTCTGTGGGAGCTGGTCAGCCAGCTCCCACAGGACACTTCAAACCCAGACGTCATTACTGGCCGTCAGATCCCCACCTTCCTCCCCGGTATTGACTACCCCGCGTGGTTCGATCAACAGCATCTTGACCTCACGTTCCGCATACGGCTTGTGCTCGACGCCCTTGGGCACCACCAGCATTTCGCCGGCGCTCAGATGTACCTGGCGGTCGCGAAAATCGATGCGCAGCACGCCTTCCAGGATGATGAAGGTCTCATCGGTGTCGGCATGGGCGTGCCAGACGAAATCGCCTTCGACCTTCACTACCTTGAACTGGTAGTCGTTCATTTCGGCAACAATCCTGGGTTGCCAGTGCTCGTTGAACAGGGCGAGCTTTTCCGCGAAGTTGACCGGGGACGGTGTATGCGAAGCAGTCATGGGCTGGTCTCATTGGGGATCACGGAGGTTCAGCCTAGCACTGTCTCAGCTGCGTAATCGAACCACGCCCTCGATCTCCACCGACGCGCCACCCGGCAGGGACAACACGCCAATGGCCGAGCGCGCATGCTGGCCGCGCTCACCGAAGACCTGGACCAGCACTTCGGAGGCCGCATTGATCACTTCGGATTGAGCGCCGAAGTCCGAGGGCGCCCGCACATAGCCGGTGATTCGAACGATTTGCTCGACGCGCTCCAGATCGCCGTCGCAGGCCGCCGCGACAATCGACAGGAAGTTCGCCGTGCACAGCCGCGCGGCTTCCCGCGCCTGCTCCAGGGAAATATCCTGGCCGACGATTCCGGTATGGCGAATCTCATGGTTGAAACGCGGTACTTGGCCGGAGACCCACAACAGGTTGCCGTCGCGTACGCTCAACTTGAAATGCTTGGGTACCACGAAGCTGTGGGGCGCCTCGCGGTAAACCGCCCAGAGCAATGCCTGGAACGGTTGCCGGACCTCGGAGAAGGGCAGCCATTGGCGGTTGGAATCAGTGCTCATGCTGCTCTCCCGCCGGTTGTTGTTCCGCGGCAAACGCGCTGTAGCCACCGACAAAACAACCGACGGGCTGGTCACTGCCCGCACCCAGGTCCAGGCGTACATGGATATCGGACGGTCGGCCCATGGCGCGGCCCTGGTGCACCAGGATCGGTTGTTCATCGGCCTCGATCATGCCGTATTCCAGCAGGCCGAACACCAGGGCGGTGGCGGCAATCCCGGTCGCGGCGTCTTCGGGGTAGCCCGAAGCCTTGGGGAATTGCCGGCTGTCGAACTGCCGGGCGATGTCCGCACGCGGGCAAAACAGGTAGAGCCCGGTGGAGTCGATCTGCTCGCACAAGGCTTTGATGCGTGGCGAATCGGGGCGCGCGGCATCCAGCAAGGCCGGGGTCTTGACCGGTATCAGGGTCTTGATCCGGCTGGTGGCGGCGTTCAGGAATGGCAGGTCGAGGATATCGTCCGGTTGCAGGCCGATGGCCTCGATAATCTGTGCCCGTATTTCGGCATCGTCGACTTTGCTCACCACACCTGCCGGCTGGGATATCTCGATAAATGCGTCGTCACCCGGATTGCCCTGGATATGCGCGGTCACGGTGCCGCTCTGGGTCTCGATGGACAACTGCTGGCGGTCGAGCTTGCCGAGTTGTTGCAGCAGCCAGACGGTGCCGATGGTGGCGTGTCCGCACATGCTCATTTCATGCAAGGGGACGAAGAAACGGAAATGGTAGTCATGGCTGGCTTGATCCTGCGGGGTGAAGGCAAAACCGCTCTCATGTCCGTAGGACCGCGCGATGGCAGTCATCTGCTCGGCGCTCAGGCCGTCGGCTGCGACGGCGATGGGGGCGGGGTTGCCGCCACCCTGTTTCGATTTGAAGACTTCTACAACCTGTACATCACTCATACCTGACCTCACGACACGGTGGATGAGGTCGATTCTGGCGACGGGCAGCGACAGGTTCTAGGTGGATCGGGTCCTGCAAGCGAACGTTTGGGCCATCAGTGCGGCTTGCGCAGGTCGCTGGGCACCAGGCCCAGGTAGCGCTTGAACAGGCGCGCCAGATAGGAGGGCGAGTCGATGCCCACGGCCAGGCTGACCTCGAGGATCGACAGGGAACTGCTGGAGATTAGCCGCGCAGCGGTTTCGACCCGGGTGCGATTGGTGAAGTCCACCAGGGTTTCATCGGTGCAGGCCTTGAACAGGCGGGTGAGATGGCGCCGCGACAGATGGAACTGATAGCCGATCAGGTCGACATTCAGCTCGTCCTGCAGGTGTTCGCGTACGTAGCGCTGGATATCACGAACCAGCAGGGCGTTGCGCTGGCTCTCGCTGTGCTGCGCTGGCGGTTGCTGACGGGCAATCAGCCGGGCGCATTCTTCGAACAGCAGGTGGTTGAGATGCGGAACCTGACGCTGGAAGGCTTCGGCCGAGCATCCCGCCGCGAGCTGGTCGTGCAGGCGCAGGATGCTGTCCAGGGTCTCGCTGCCTTGCCAGATCCCCGAGCGATCGGCCTGTGCGGCAAAGGCCTGGTAGCCGTCGAGCCGGCCCTGGTGATTGATGTAGTGCGAGTCGACGTAGAGCACCACGTGCTTTTCCCGCCCGGGAGCGGCCTGGGTCGAATGGGCGAAATCCGTCGGCACCAGGGAAAATGCCTGGCGCGAGACGTGGAGCGCGTTGGTGTTGCTTTCGGTCGACAGGAACAACCCGCCCTGGCGCGGCAACAGCAGCATATGACAGTCGTGGGCGTGCCAATCCTGGGCATAACCGGTGCTTTCGCTGATCTCGTAGCGGAACACGTCGGGAGACATGCCGCTGAGCTTGGGCGATAAATGCGCCATGGGATCGACCTCCAGCGTGGTGATTCAGATGTCTCGCATCAGTCTATCCGTTAACGCACCGGGACAAACGCCTGCTCGTCGTCTGGTTGCGGCTGCGACAGCGATTGCCAGTAACGCTCGCCCGCTGCGTCATCGTACAGGCCTTCCCATCGTGCCACGACCACCACCGCCAGGGCATTGCCGACGATATTCAGCGCGGTGCGGGCCATGTCCATGATGCGGTCCACGCCGGCAATGAACGCCAGGCCTTCGAGGGGAATGCCGACGCTGCCCAGGGTGGCCAGCAGCACCACGAACGACACCCCCGGCACACCGGCTATGCCCTTGGAGGTCACCATCAGGGTCAACACCAGGGTGATCTGCTGGCCGAGGGACAGGTCAATGCCGTACAACTGGGCAATGAACACCGCCGCGATGCTCTGGTACAGGGTCGAGCCGTCGAGGTTGAAGGAATAACCGGTGGGCACCACGAAACGGCTGATGGCCCGTGGCGCGCCGAAGGCTTCCATCTTTTCGATGATGCGCGGCAGTACGGTTTCCGAGCTGGCGGTGGAGAAACCGAGGATCAGCTCGGCCTTGAGGATGCGGATCAGCCGGAACACCGAGAAGCCGCAGATCCGCGCCACCAAGCCGAAAACCACCACACCGAAAAACGCGATGGCGGCGTACACCAGGGTTACCAGGCGCGCCAGCGGCCACAACGAGGCGAATCCGAAGTTGGCCACGGTCACCGAAATCAGCGCGAAGACCCCGAGCGGGGCATAGCGCATGATCATGTGGGTGACCTTGAACATGCTTTGCGAGACACCCTCCAGCACGGCGACCAGGGGCAGGCGCAGTTCGTCCTTGAGGCTCGACAGACCCAGGCCGAACATCACCGAGAAGAAGATGATCGGCAGCATGTCACCGCGTACGAGGGCGGCGAAGATATTCGACGGCACCAGGTTCAACAGGGTGGTGATAAAGGCGTGGTTGGCCTGCACCTCGTTGGTGGTTTTCTCGTATTGGGAAATATCCGTGGTCCCCAGCAGGCTCATGTCGATGCCATGGCCGGGTTGGAACAGGTTCGCCAGGACCAGGCCGACAATGATCGCCAGGGTGGTGATGATCTCGAAGTACAGCAGGGTCTTGAAACCGATGCGCCCAAGCTTCTTGCCATCGCCGACCCCGGCGATACCGACGATCAGCGAGGAAATGACGATCGGGATCACGATCATCTTGATCAGGCGGATAAACAGATCGCCCGCCGGTTGCAGGACTGTGCCGATCCACCAGGCCTTGTCCGCGCTGGAGTGGTTGAGGAGCGCGCCGACGGCGATGCCCAGCAGCAGACCGATGACGATCTGCCAGGCGAGGCTCAGTTTTGCCTTGTTCATGGTAGGAGGGTTCCCGTTTTTGTTGGAGGTCGATACAGGGGCCGGGGAGGCGGGCAATGGCTCGCCGGTGGGGCAGCTCGATGTTGAGCCGCAAATCCCCGGGCATGAGCGCCAATCGGGCCCGGCAAGCTCACGATTGGGCCATGTCTGATCCGGGTCCGGTGCCGGTGGCTCTGTTAAACTCGGTGGAATTTGAAACGGATTGAGGTGTACCGATGAGCGAACCGATTCGTCTGACCCAGTACAGCCACGGCGCCGGTTGTGGCTGCAAGATCTCGCCCCAGGTGCTGGAAGTCATCCTGGCCGGCAGTGGCGCGCAGAACCTCGACCCGAAACTCTGGGTCGGCAATGCCTCCCGTGACGATGCCGCGGTGTATGCCATCGATGAAGAGCGCGGCGTGGTCTCCACCACCGATTTTTTCATGCCGATCGTCGACGATCCCTTCGATTTCGGCCGGATTGCCGCCACCAACGCCATCAGTGACATCTACGCCATGGGCGGCGACCCGATCATGGCCATCGCCATTCTTGGCTGGCCGGTGAACCTGCTGGCCCCGGAAATCGCCCGCGAAGTGATCCGTGGCGGGCGCGCGGTGTGCGACGCGGCGGGTATCCCGTTGGCCGGTGGCCACTCGATCGACGCCCCCGAGCCGATTTTCGGCCTGGCGGTGACAGGTCTGCTGGAAAAACGCCATATGAAGCGCAATGACACCGCGACGGCCGACTGCAAGCTGTACCTGACCAAACCCCTGGGGATCGGCGTGCTGACCACCGCGGAAAAGAAAGGCAAGTTGCGCAGCGAAGACGTCGGCGTGGCCCGGGACTGGATGTGCACCCTGAACAAACCCGGCAGTCGCTTTGGCAAGCTGGCGGGTGTCACGGCGATGACCGACGTCACCGGCTTTGGCCTGCTGGGCCATCTGGTGGAAATGGCCGATGGCAGCGGCCTGACCGCGCGTATCGTTTATGAGCAGGTACCGCGTCTGCCGGCTGTCGAGTATTACCTGGACCAGGGTTGCGTGCCCGGCGGCACCCTGCGCAATTACGACAGCTACGCCAGCAAGGTCGGGCCTCTGCGCGAGCTGCACAAGCGCGTACTCTGCGACCCGCAGACCAGTGGCGGACTGCTGGTGGCGGTCACCGCAGAAGGCGAGGCCGAGTTCCTCGCCGTGGCCGCCGAACTGGGCCTGAAGCTTGAGCCCATCGGCCAACTGGTGGAGCGACAGAGCCACGCGGTAGAGGTGTATTGATGTCCCGTGATATCACCGACTACCGCCGTTTGTTTCTCAATGACATACCGATGATGGATACCCGGGCGCCTGTCGAATTCAGCAAGGGTGCCTTTCCCGGGGTGGTCAACCTGCCGCTGATGACCGACCTCGAGCGGCAACGAGTGGGCACCTGTTACAAGCAGCACGGGCAGCAGGCCGCCATTGTCCTTGGCCACCAACTGGTGGGCGGCGAGGTCAAGGCGGCCCGGCTCCAGGCCTGGGCCGATTTCACCCGCGCCCATCCCGATGGCGTGCTGTATTGCTTTCGTGGCGGGCTGCGCTCGCAGATTGTCCAGCAGTGGCTCTTTGAGGCGGGGATCGACTTTCCGCGCGTCGGGGGTGGCTACAAGGCGATGCGCAGCTTTTTGATGCAAACGGTTGAGCAGGCCGTGACCCAGGCGGACTTCGTCTTGCTGGGGGGCATGACCGGCACCGGCAAGACCGATGTGATCGTCCAGCTGGAAAACAGCCTGGACCTGGAAGGGCACGCCAATCATCGTGGTTCCAGCTTTGGCAAGCGCGCTACAGGGCAGCCGTCGAATATCGACTTTGAAAACCGCCTGGCCGTGGACCTGCTGAAGAAGCAGGACCGGGGCATCGAGTCCTTTGTGCTGGAGGATGAAAGCCGCATGGTCGGGCGTTGTGCCTTGCCGCTGACGCTGTTCCAGGGGATGCAACGGTTTCCCATGGTCTGGCTTGAGGACAGCCTGGAGAGCCGGGTCGAGCGCATCCTGCGGGACTATGTGGTGGAGCTCTGCGCGGAGTTTGTCGCGGTGTATGCCGATCAGGGTTTCCGGCTGTTTGCCGAGCGACTGCTGGGCAGCCTGGACAACATCCACAAGCGTCTGGGTGGCGAGCGACACCAACGGATGAAGGCCTTGATGCAGGCGGCGCTGGAGGAGCAGGAGCGCAGCGGTGCGGTGGAGCCGCACCGGGGCTGGATCAAAGGTTTGCTGAACGAATATTACGACCCGATGTATGCCTTCCAGCGTGAAAGCAAAGGCGAGCGGATCGAGTTTGCCGGGGAGCAGGCGGCGGTACTGGAGTACCTCAGGAACCGCCGCCAAAGGAGTTGAGCCTTACAAGACCAGCATGCCCACCAGGCCGCTGACCACGCCCACCACCATCGTCAACACCGCCACGGTCACCAGCACCTTGGCGTCGAACTCCTTGCGCAGCATCAGCAGCGACGGCAGGCTGATGCTCGGCAAAGTCAGCAGCAGTGCCACCGCAGGCGCGGTGCCCAGGCCCAGGGTCATCATGGTCTGCACGATGGGAATCTCGGCCGCCGTCGGAATTACGAACAAGGTCCCGATAATCGCCAGTGGCACCAGCCACAGCAGACTGTTGCCCATGGCGCCATCAATATGGGGAAACAGCCAGACCCGCGCCGCGCCCAGCAACAGCACTGCCAGGATATAGATCGGGATGGTGGTCCAGAACAGTTGCCACAGGGTTTTGCCCCAGCGGGCCATAAAGCTGCTCTGGTCCGGGCTGCTGGCATCGACCACGGCTTCCACCGCCGCTTCCGGCAAGGTTTCCGGACGCGCTACCCGTTGTGCCACCAGCGAAACCCCGAGCACCAGCACCAGACCCGCCACCAGGCGGATCGCGGTAAAGCCCCAGCCCAGCACGAAGCCCATGAACACCAGGGTCGCCGGGTTGAGCACCGGATTGGCGATCCAGAACGCCAGCGCCGCGCCCACCGAGACGTTCTGTCGACGCATCCCGGCCGCTACCGGTGCCGCGCAGCATGAACACATCATGCCGGGCAGGGCGAACAACCCGCCGCGCAGGGTCGAGGCGAAACCGGCGCGACCGAACAGGCGCAGCAGCCAGTCGCGGGGAATCAGCACTTGCAGCAGCGAGCCGAGAATCACCGCCAGCACCGCGGCTTTCCAGATCGCCAGGAAGTACACCTGGGCATAGGCCAGCGCGGCGGCGACCGGCGAAGCCGGATTGTCGTTGATGATCGAGGCGCCGATGCTGTGGCTGTCGGCGGCAACGAAGGCCTTGGCGTAGTAGGGCGACCATTTGACGTAGTACAGGCCGATGGCGGCGACGGCGAGAAACAGCAAGGGTTTCCACCAGAGCGACCAGCCTCGGGCGGGGGCGGCTTGGGTAAGAGTGGGCATGGGGAAAGTATCCGGTGAAAGGGATGATGGATGAATGATAACCCAGCGGCCAGCCTTCGCCAGCCGTTGGAGGCCCACATGTATTGAAGGTTTCGGCCTGGAGGGATGTGGGCGATTTCTTATAGCGTGCTGGCGGTGCGTCTTTGCCGGTTTAAGCTGTCATGACGGTCAGCGAGGGGGACATTCCCCGGTGGCTCAGTGTTCTTTTCCGTAGAGGTGTCGAGCGGATGATTTCAGGTCATCGGCGGCAAGCGGCGCTTGATCGGTGTCTTCTTGACGATGGCGGTGTTGGTTTCCGCATGGTGATTGAGTCGGTCCAGCAGCGTATCGAGTTGCTCCATATCGCGGACATGCAGGCGGGCGATAAAACAATCGTCGCCGGTAACCTTGTCGCATTCGGTGAACTGGGGAATCGCCTGGATCTGCCGCTCCACTTCCTGCAACTGGCCGGGCAGGGGGCGAATACGCACGATAGCCTGCAACAGGTAGCCGAAGGATTTGGGCTCGACATCGACGGTGTAGCCCTTGATCACGCCGCGTTCTTCCAACCGACGCAAGCGTTCCGCGACGCTGGGCGAGGACAGCCCGCTGACCTGGGCCAGGGCCTTGAGCGAACTGCGTGAGTCGCTCATCAGGGCGCTGATCAACAAGTGGTCGATTTCGTCAGTCATGGCTTCCTCGTTAGGTCAATCGCTAATACTGCCTTGATAAGAAAGGCAGAAGCCAAGTCTAGCCTATTTCTGGCGCTGGAGAAGCGGCTGGATGAATTGGCATACTTTTGTCATCTGCCAAAGGCTGACTCACAGGAACTCATTCATGAACACATCACTGCATCGCGGCTCGCTGGAAATGGTCGCGGCCATGTTGATCTCGGGGACCATCGGCTGGTTCGTGCTGGTGTCCGGCCAGCCGGTGCTGGACGTGGTGTTCTGGCGCTG
>Ga0209888_1000655_pt1 | contig 14849 bp, 11 predicted proteins | sample OrgsoiDNA_201059_FD_185807 | JGI IMG/M metagenome (GOLD analysis project Ga0209888, IMG submission 185807) | Permafrost soil microbial communities from the Arctic, to analyse light accelerated degradation of dissolved organic matter (DOM) -... | ecosystem: Environmental > Terrestrial > Soil >...
CCCCCCTCCATAAATGATTACGTCATTCCTATATGAATCTGACTGAACTCAAGCAAAAGCCGATTACCGAACTGCTCGAATTGGCCGAACAGATGGGCATAGAAAATATGGCCCGTTCGCGCAAGCAGGATGTGATTTTCTCCCTGCTGAAAAAGCACGCGAAAAGCGGCGAGGAAATCTCCGGTGATGGCGTGCTGGAGATCCTCCAGGACGGCTTCGGCTTTCTCCGCTCTTCGGATGCCTCCTACCTGGCCGGCCCGGACGACATCTACGTCTCGCCGAGCCAGATCCGCCGCTTCAACTTGCGCACCGGTGACACCATCGTCGGCAAGATCCGTCCGCCGAAGGAAGGTGAGCGTTATTTCGCTCTGCTCAAGGTCGACACGATCAACTTCGATCGTCCGGAAAACGCGAAGAACAAGATTCTCTTCGAGAACCTGACCCCGCTGTTCCCGACCGTACGCATGAAGATGGAAGCCGGTAACGGTTCCACCGAAGACCTCACCGGTCGCGTGATCGACCTCTGTGCACCGATCGGCAAAGGCCAGCGCGGCCTGATCGTGGCACCGCCGAAAGCCGGCAAGACGATCATGCTGCAGAACATTGCGGCGAACATCACCCGCAACAACCCGGAAGTGCACCTGATCGTCCTGCTGATCGACGAGCGTCCGGAAGAAGTGACCGAAATGCAGCGCACCGTGCGCGGCGAAGTGGTCGCCTCGACGTTCGACGAGCCGCCAACCCGTCACGTGCAAGTGGCCGAAATGGTCATCGAGAAGGCCAAGCGCCTGGTCGAGCACAAGAAAGACGTGGTCATCCTGCTCGACTCGATCACCCGTCTGGCCCGTGCCTACAACACCGTGATCCCGAGCTCCGGCAAGGTCCTGACCGGTGGTGTCGATGCCCACGCCCTGGAGAAGCCAAAGCGTTTCTTCGGTGCCGCGCGTAACATCGAGGAAGGCGGTTCGCTGACCATCATCGCCACCGCGCTGGTTGAAACCGGCTCGAAGATGGACGAAGTGATCTACGAAGAGTTCAAGGGTACCGGCAACATGGAACTGCCCCTGGACCGCAAGATCGCTGAAAAGCGCGTCTTCCCTGCGATCAACATCAACCGATCCGGCACTCGCCGCGAAGAGTTGCTGACCGCCGATGACGAGCTGCAGCGTATGTGGATCCTGCGCAAGCTGCTGCATCCGATGGATGAAGTCGCTGCCATCGAGTTCTTGATCGACAAGCTGAAACAGACCAAGACCAACGATGAGTTCTTCCTCTCGATGAAACGCAAGTAAGTCGAGCAGGGCCGCAAAAGCCGGGGAAACCCGGCTTTTTGCTGTCCGGGTGTTGTTCGATTGCGCGGTATCAGGGCGAACCGGGTAAACTGCCCACCCCGAACGCCACGGATCTACGAGGCTCACGCATGCAGTATCGCGACTTGCGCGACTTTATCAGCGGCCTGGAACAGCGCGGCGAACTCAAGCGCATCCAGGTTCCGGTTTCCCCTATTCTGGAAATGACCGAGGTCTGCGACCGCACCCTGCGGGCCAAGGGGCCGGCGTTGCTGTTCGAAAATCCCACCGGTTTTGATATCCCCGTGCTCGGCAACCTGTTCGGCACGCCCGAGCGCGTGGCCCTGGGCATGGGCGCCGAAGCGGTCAGCGAGCTGCGGGAAATCGGCAAGCTGCTGGCCTTCCTCAAGGAGCCGGAGCCGCCCAAGGGGCTCAGGGACGCCTGGTCCAAGCTGCCGATCTTCCGCAAGATCATTGCCATGGCGCCGAAGGTGGTCAAGGACGCGCCCTGCCAGGAAATCATCATCGAAGGCGATGACGTCGACCTTGGCAAGCTGCCGGTCCAGCATTGCTGGCCGGGCGACGTCGCGCCGCTGATCACCTGGGGTCTGACGGTCACCAAGGGGCCGAACAAGGACCGCCAGAACCTCGGTATCTATCGCCAGCAGGTGATCGCCCGCAACAAGGTGATCATGCGCTGGCTCAGCCACCGTGGCGGTGCGCTGGATTATCGCGAGTGGTGCGAGAAGCATCCGGGCCAGCCGTTCCCGGTGTCCGTGGCCCTGGGCGCGGACCCGGCGACCATCCTCGGCGCCGTGACCCCGGTGCCTGACAGCCTCTCCGAATACGCCTTTGCCGGCCTGTTGCGGGGCAACCGCACCGAGTTGATCAAGTGCCGCGGCAATGATCTGCAGGTGCCGGCGTCGGCGGAAATCGTCCTGGAAGGCGTGATCCATCCGGGTGAAATGGCCCCGGAAGGCCCGTATGGCGACCACACCGGCTATTACAACGAAGTCGACAGCTTCCCGGTGTTTACCGTGGAGCGCATCACCCATCGGATCAAGCCGATCTACCACAGCACCTACACCGGCCGTCCACCGGATGAGCCGGCGATTCTCGGTGTGGCGCTGAACGAAGTGTTCGTGCCGATCCTGCAGAAGCAGTTCCCGGAAATCACCGACTTCTACCTGCCGCCGGAAGGTTGCTCGTACCGCATGGCCATTGTCACCATGAAGAAGTCGTATCCGGGCCACGCCAAGCGCGTCATGTTGGGTGTCTGGTCGTTTTTGCGACAGTTCATGTATACCAAGTTCGTTATCGTCACCGACGACGATATCAACGCCCGCGACTGGAACGACGTGATCTGGGCCATCACCACGCGCATGGACCCCAAGCGCGACACGGTGATGATCGATAACACGCCGATCGACTACCTCGACTTCGCCTCGCCGGTGTCCGGCCTGGGTTCGAAGATGGGGCTCGATGCCACGCACAAATGGCCTGGCGAGACCACACGTGAGTGGGGCCGGGTGATCGTCAAGGATGAGGCCGTGACCCGACGGGTCGACGCCATTTGGAATCAGTTAGGAATAGATTGATGCGTGTGACCTTGCAGCCGTCCGGCGCCGTGCTTGAGATACGGCCCGGCGAGCGGATTCTCGACGGTGCCCGGCGCCTGGGTTATGACTGCCCGCAGAGCTGTCGCAACGGCAACTGCCATGTGTGCGCCGCGCTGCTGGTGGAGGGGCGGGTCGCGCAGGCCGGCGATGTGCGTGATCATGGTGAGTTCTACACTTGTATTGCCGAACCCCTGGAAGATTGTGTGGTGCTCTGGGATGGCGTGCTCGCGCAAGGAGAACTGCCGGTGCGAAAGCTGGCCTGCCAGTTGATCGAATGTGCCGAGATCGGCGGCGATGTCTGGCGCGTGCGCCTGCGTGCGCCGGCGGGCAAGCTGCCGCGTTATCACGCCGGCCAGTACCTGATGATCGAGCGCGACAGCGGCGAGAAATCGGCGTTTTCCCTGGCCTCGGCACCCCATGCCGGGCGTGATCTCGAGCTGCATGTGCTGGTGCGCGAAGCCAGCGCCCAGAGTTTGATCGAGCAGTTGCAGCGCAATGGCATGGCGCGGGTCGAGTTGCCGTTTGGCGATACCCATCTGGCCCAACTGCCCGAGGGGCCGCTGGTGTTGATCGCGGCGGGCACCGGCATGGCTCAGATGAACAGCCTGATCGAGCATTGTCGTTCCAGTGGCTTCCAGTACCCGGTGCACTTGTACTGGGGCGTGCGTCGGCCCGAGGATTTCTACACGTTGGAGCATTGGGAGGAGTGGAAGCAGTTGCCGAACCTGTTCCTGCACAAGGTGGTCAGCGATTTGTGTGGCTGGGAAGGGCGTTGCGGCATGCTGCACGAGGCGGTCCGCGAAGACATTGCCGACCTGTCGGGGGTGAGTGTCTATGCCAGCGGTTCGCCGGCGATGATCTATGCGACGCTGGACGCCCTGGTGAATGCGGGAATGGATGCGCATCAGATGCGTGCCGATGTGTTTGCTTACGCGCCGAGGCCCTAGTGCCAGGCGTTTGATTTTTTGCGCCTATTCCATCGCCTTCGCGGCGATGCGGCGTCCCGACAAGCCCTGCTCCTACAGGTTTGTGTTGTACGCAACACTTGGGATCGACACTGTACTGTAGGAGCAGGGCTTGCCCGCGAAGAGGCCCTCAAGATCCCTCAGAAACGCACCCCGCCGGTAATCATCGCCGCATTGAACCCCAGCAACACCACCTCCGCTGCCACCGGCCCATAATGCGCGCCGACGGACGGAATGATCACGGGTGCAACGCCCAGATGATTCAGCGGGATCTTGTCGCGGTACTGACCTGTGTAACCCTGCAGTAAGCCGCCGGATACTTTCAGGTACACCGGATAGTCGGCACTCTCGAAGCGTTTGCCGGCATAGGCGTAGTACGAGCGCTGGCTGAACGAGTTGCGAAACGTCGCCGCTCCATAAAGAAACCCCGAGGCTTCATTACGTTCCAGGCCGATCAGGTCCTGGTGATTGTTGTGGTCCGGGGCCGGCGAGAAATGGCGGGTGAAGACGCTGGTTTGCAGGTACCAGAAGCCCTTGTCACTGCTGTTCGAATCGTCCAGCGACTGGGCCCGGACGGTGGGCACCAGCATAAACAGGCACAACACCTGGATAAGGAGGAATTTGTTCATGGTCATTGGCCCCTGGTGAAACCGTAGCGATTGAAGTAGGCGGCCGTTATACGTAAGTCGAAATCGGATTGTCAGACCGTGGCCTCTGAAGTGTATGTAGGGTTTTTCCCGTACGCGATGTTTAGCTTATCGTTATATGATTTTGATATTTAATTTATTTGTTACATAACATTAGGCTATATAACCATCGGACCACCGGCTTTGTATCTGCCAATCAACACCACAATGACCGACACCGTTCGCCACACGGACCGATCGTGCGAACTCGGGGCAAGACGCCTCGACCTTGGATTCAAAGGGGAGCGGTATGGGGAGCAACACGCAACAACGTTTGTACACGGCGATTTTGTCGGCACATTTGCTGACCGCCGCCAGCGCTTTTACCTTCAGTTCGACGGCTGCCGCGGAGTCGGAAACCGCCGATGCACCTAAACTCGACACTGTTATTGTCACCGGCACGCGTTCCCAGGAGCGCACGGCCAGCCAGTCGCTGTCGCCCATCGATGTGATCAGTGGCGACAGCCTGCGCAGCACCGGCTCGGATGAGCTGGGCACGGTGTTGGCGAAGTTGATTCCGTCCATCAACTTTCCACGCCCGAGCTTGGTGGACGGCGCCGAACTGGTGCGTCCGGCGCAATTGCGCGGCCTCTCGCCGGACCAGGTGCTGGTGCTGGTCAATGGCAAGCGGCGCCACACCAGTGCCTTCGTCAACTTGGGCGGCGCGGTGGGCAGGGGTTCGGCCCCGACCGACCTGAATGCAATCCCTCTGTCATCGATCGACCATATCGAAGTGCTGCGTGACGGCGCGTCCGCCCGCTACGGCTCGGACGCGATTGCCGGGGTGATCAACATCATCCTCAAGAACGCCGACCATGGCGGTTCGATCTCCAGCAAGTTTGGCGAATACAAGAAGGGCGACGGCATCCAGCGACAGATCTCCGGCAACAGCGGGTTCGCCATCGGTGACAACGGCTACCTCAACCTGTCCGGCGAAGGCGCCGACAACGACTACACCAACCGTGCCGGTAACGACTACCGTCCTGCCAGCATCGGTTCCACCACCTATGGCCAGCAAGTGTTCCGCCAGGGTGAGCCGGCCACCGACGAAGGCAAGTTCTCCTTCAACTCGGCCTACAGCTTCAACGATGCCTTTGAGCTCTACAGCTTCGGTGGCTACAGCAAGCGTCGGGGCGAAACCGCCGGCTTCTACCGCGCCAGCAATGCCTCGAACAACCTGCCGGCGATCTACCCCAACGGCTACCTGCCGCTGATTCGCGGCGACCTCGAGGACACCTCCCTGGTGGTCGGCCTGCGGGGCCTGCTGGTGGATAACTGGCACTACGACCTGTCCGCCAACTACGGCAAGAACCAGTACGACCTGAGCACCGAGACGATCAACACCTCGCTGGGCCTGAACACCCCGCGCAAGTTTGAAAACGGCACCCTGAGCAACGACCAGCGCCAGCTGAGCCTGGACCTGTCGCGGGAGTTCAGTCTCGGCTGGCTGCCGTATCCGGTGTCCGTGGCCTTCGGCGGCGAATACCTGCGCCAGGGCTACCAGATCAGCGCCGGGCAGCCTGAATCCTATTACCAGAACGGCAGCTCCGGCCTCGGCGGTTTCCGCGAATCGGATGCCGGCAGCTATTCGCGGCATAACTTCGCCGAGTACCTGGACCTGGAAACCAACTTCACGGAAAAACTCAGTGCTTCGGCAGCGGTGCGTCGCGAGGACTACAGCGACTTCGGGGCCAACGTCAGCGGCTCGTTGTCGGCGCGCTACGATTTCACCCCGCAAGTGGCGTTGCGCGGCAGCGTCTCCAACGGTTTCCGGGCACCATCCCTGGCCCAGCAGAACTTCGCCTTTACCTCCTCGCAGCTGATCGGCTCGACCGTGCAGGAGACTGGGGTGTTCCCGGCCAACGGCAAGGTGGCGCGGTTGCTCGGCTCCGATGATCTGAAGCCGGAGAAATCGCGCAACTACAGCCTCGGCCTGGTGCTGCAGCCGACGGACAACCTGACGCTGACCGCCGATATCTACCGGATCGATATCAGCGACCGCATCAGCCTGTCGTCCAACCTGTCGCTGAACAACGCGGCGATCGCCTATCTGCAGGCCAACGGTGTGGGCAACATCAACTACACCAGTGCCCGCTACTTCACCAACGCCACCAGTACCCGTACCGACGGCATCGACCTGGTGGCCAACTATCGCTATCAGCTGGACAACGGGGTGCGCTGGAACAGCACCCTGGGCTACAACTTCAACCACACCAAAGTCACCGACGTGAAGGCCAACCCGGCGATTCTCAACCAGTTGGGGGTCAATCTGTTGCGGGTGGACCGCCGTGAAGAGCTCGGCCTGCTGGGTGACAGCACGCCCGAGCAGAAACTGACCCTGGGTAACGACTTCAACTACGGCAACTGGACGCTGCATACGACCCTGGTGCGCTACGGTTCCTTCACCAGCTACCAGGCCGATCCGACCTACGACCAGACCTTCAAGGCGGCCTGGTTGCTGGACCTGGCGGCGGACTACAAGCTGAAGAACTGGACCTTTACCGTGGGCGGCGACAACGTCACCGACAAATACCCGGAGAAACTCAATGCCTACGCCAGTAACGGCGGCAACCTGGCCTACAGCACTTTTTCGCCGTACGGTTACAGCGGTGCGTTTTATTACGGTAAAGTGACTTACAACTGGTAATGATCAGGAACCCCGCGCAATCCGCCATGACCGCTATCGATCCTGCGTTGTCGAGTTTGGCCTATCCGCCGCGTCTGGAACTGGGGGCGCAACTGACCCACGAGCAACTGCTCTGCTCCATGCAGGCCACCATGGCCCGGCACAAGGGTGGACCGGTCTGGCTGTTCGCCTACGGCTCGTTGATCTGGCGGCCCGAGTGCTCCGCCGTGGAGCGGGTACGCGGGCGGGTGCATGGTTACCACCGGGGTTTGTACCTGTGGTCCCATGAGCACCGGGGGACGCCGGAGTTTCCGGGGCTGGTGTTCGGCCTGGATCGCGGCGGTTCCTGCAGCGGTTTTGCCTATCGGTTGCCGGACGATCAACTGGAAGCGTCGCTCTATGCCTTGTGGCAGCGGGAGATGCCAGTGCCGTCCTATCGGCCGCACTGGCTCAATTGCCGCCTGGCCACGGGGCAGACGGTTCAGGCCCTGGGTTTCGTGCTCGAACGGCATCTGCCCAGCTATGCCGGCAACCTGCCGGACCATGTGCTGAACCAGGTCCTCGAAAGTGCCTGCGGGCGTTATGGCACCACCCGCGACTACGTCGAGCAGACCGCCAGCGCCTTGCGCAGCCACGCCATGCCGGATCGCAACCTGGAGGCGCGGCTCAAGCGCTGCCGTTCGGTCTCGCATTAATATCACTACGACGTTTAAAACAGTTCAGTGAAATATAACGCCCTATTTTGATGGTCTTCAAAAGCGCTATTTGATATCGGTGCGAAAGAAGTTATCAGGGAGGGATGTCTTTCATTGGACTGTTTTTGTGCTCAAGAATTGTTTCATTATCTGCGTTCATAAATGAGCTGGGGCAGTGCTATAACGAGGGATCTTTTGCACTCAGGTGAAGTTCCATATGAAACTGAATATAGTGCGTGGGCTATCTGCCATTGTCAGTACCGGCATGCCAATACAACATGGTCGAGCCTTTCAGCATGTGGCTGACACCCATGAATGTGTCATCGCCGTGCGGGCCGTGGGGTCTTGTGCCACAGGGTTGCTGCTGGAAAATTATGCCACCAAGGGCTTTCACAATAAGGCCAAAAGTTGCACCTGGGGGCCGATGGCCGGGTTTGTCCTGGCGGATCCCCGATTTACCAAGAACCCGGATATCGCCAGCCAGCGTAAAGCCCTGCAAGGGGCAGTAAGTTCAGGGGGCGACGAAACACCTCTGTATATAACCAATGATCGGCGTCAGGCACTGGAAACTCAGCTGAAGTGCATGACGCTGGTGGGTGGGAATAACCAGGAAATGCGTTATACGGCGTCCGGCCCGATGGGTGTTTCCATGAGTTTCATCTTGAAATATACAACGGGTGTGGCGGGCACCAAGGGCGAGGGACTCTGGGGCGTATTTTATGGACCCCAGGAAAGCCGCCTGTCCAATAGCCTCACGGGACTCAACCAGGCGCCGGACCGGGCCAACCTGCTCCCGGTCATGGCCATCGTCGACCCCTATTGCCCGGTGGAGGTGCGCCATACCTATCGGGCCGCGACCACCTGTGATTATGACCTGTGGGCGGTTTTCCCCCGGCGTAACCGCTATTCCCGCTCAGGGGCGGACCGCCGCCGGGTGCCGGGCAGCGATCGCTTGCGTCAGGGGTTGAAGTCTTTTATCCAGCATGAGGATCCCCACCTGGGCAATATCACGCCGCGTATCAATCTGCTCCGGACCGCGCTGAACACTGCGGTTCGTACGGAAGGTTATCAAGGCGGAGATGTGGTGCACCACAGCGATGAAGCGGGCCGTCCGCTGGTTTCGGACATTGATTTTCCCTGCCTGTTCTTTACCCCCCGTGAAGAGGCCTATTGCGCCCGGAATGTGCACGATGTGAAGCACCTGCTCAGTGTGTTGAGCTTCGATTATGTCCTTGGCCTGAATCCGGGTTGGCATCGCCAGTTGGGGCTTACAGTAAGCCGGGAAGGACACTACGAGGTGTAGCGCCGTCCCCTTTCGGTGTCAGCCGGGAAACGGCGGTTCATCGACCTTTTCGCTGCGGGACTCGATCAACTGCCCTTTGTGGTCAAAACGCAGCACGATCAGCCAGTCATATACATCCTCCGGCCAATGCTTTTGCCCTGTGAGCTTTTTCGCATCGCCACCGAAGGCTTCGATCAGGTTGTCGATATGCCCGTGGTGCCAGGCGATCAGTACCACCGGCACGCTGTTGTCCTTGCCCAGGGATTTGACCAGCTTGTCGACCTCGTCGTCGGCGTAGGGTTGTTCGATGGGCAGGTTCAAGCGCTGCGACAGCGGAGTGAGGGTCAGGCGTGGCCGGTCGCTTTCCTTGCTGTCACTGGTGGCAATCAGGCGTTGCGGGGTCAGTTGCGCGCCGTCCAGCGACAAGGGATCGAAGTAGCTGGCGTAGGCCTGGGCCCGATGTTCGCCCGCGGGGCTGAGCCCGCGGCCCTGGTCGGGTTTTTCCGCGTGGCGGACGATCAGCACCGTGACATCACTCAAGCCGGTTTCCTTGTGGGCCATGGCTGGTGTGGCGAGGATCAGCGCGCAGAAGGCGAGTACGCCGGGGAGCAGGGGCTGGAGCAGTTTGAGCATGGGTTTGCCTCGATGGGATGCAGGGGCGCGCTCGTCATGAGCGCGCCCGGGCCATGGGCAAAATATAGCGGTATTCAGGCGGCGTGCCGGGTGAAACTGTCGTCAGCGGCTCAGCGCACCTGCACCACCACTTTGCCGACGGCCTTGCGCTGGCCCAGGTCATTGATGGCCTGGGCGGTCTGCGCCAGCGGGTAGGTCTGCGACACCAGTGGCTTCAATTTGCCCTCGGCGTACCAGCTGAACAGTTGCTGGAAGTTGGCGGCGTTGTCCTGGGGCTGGCGCTGGGCGAAGGAGCCCCAGAACACCCCGACCACCGAGGCGCCCTTGAGTAGCGCCAGGTTCACCGGCAGCTCCGGGATGCGTCCGCTGGCAAAACCCACCACCAGCAGGCGACCGTTCCAGGCGATGGAGCGGATGGCCTGGTCGAACAGGTCACCGCCGACCGGGTCGTAGATCACGTCGACGCCGTTGCCGTCGGTCAGGCGCTTGATTTCATCCTTGAGATTGTCCTGGCCATAGTTGATCAGTTCGTCGGCGCCGAAGGCCTTGGCCACCGCGAGTTTCTCCGCGCTGCTGGCGGCGGCGATCACCCGGGCGCCCATGGCCTTGCCGATTTCCACGGCGGCCAGGCCCACGCCTCCGGAGGCACCGAGCACCAGCAGGGTTTCCCCCGGCTGCAACTGCGCACGCTGCTTGAGCGCGTGCATGGAGGTGCCGTAGGTCATGCTGAAGGCGGCGGCGGTGGTGAAGTCCATCGCGGCGGGGATCGGCAGCACGTTATAGCCGGGCACTTTCACTTCTTCGGCAAAACTGCCCCAGCCGGTCAGGGCCATCACCCGGTCGCCGACCTTGAGGTGGCTGATCTTCTCGCCCACGGCGGCGACCACGCCGGCGGCCTCGCCACCCGGGGAAAACGGGAAGGGCGGCTTGAACTGGTATTTGCCCTCGATGATCAGCGTGTCCGGGAAGTTCACCCCGGCGGCGTGTACCTGCAGCAGGATCTCGTTCTTCGCGGGCACCGGGCTGGCGACCTCTTCCAGCACCAGCGTTTCGGCGGGGCCGAAGGCTTTGCAGAGCACGGCTTTCATCGGGCTATTCCTTTGGGAGTGGTGGCCGATAAGTGTAGGTGTGTGAGTCGAAGGGTCAACGAGCATGCCCCACCCTGATAGTCCGCCATAAGCTTTTTGCTTGGGCAGGGCGGTGCGGGTCGCTATGCTAGGCCGCAAACCGGATAAGGAGCGAATTGTGAAAGCGTTGATCATGTTGATGTTGGCCTTGTCCCTGCCGTTGGCGGCAGTGGCGGCGGAAGAAGCCAAAGAAGGGGAAGGTGCGGGTCCGAAGGTCAGCTATATCAGCCTGACGCCGCCGTTTGTCGGTAACTATGGCCTCGATGGCAGCCCGAAACTCAAGGTCTACAAGGCTGATGTGGCCTTGCGCGTGACCGGCGAGGAAGCGGCCAAGGCGGTCAAGGCCAACGAACCGTTGATCCGTAACCAGTTGGTGGCGCTGTTCGCCCAGCAGACCGTGGACTCGATGAGCAACGTCGACGCCAAGGAAAAGATGCGCCAGGAAGCGCTGAAGCAGGTTCAGCAGGTGATGAACGACGAAACCGGCAAGCCGGTGGTCGAGGACCTGCTGTTCAATAACCTGATTGTTCAGTAAACCTAGGACGCCAGGCTCCTGCGGAACCGCGCCAGGGCCACGCTGAAGAACACCAGGCCGATGCCCGCCAGCGCCAGCAGGTCGGGCCAGACCACGTTGATCCCAGCATTGCGAAACAGGATCGCCGCCGCCAGGCTGACGAAGTGCGTCGACGGCGAACCCTGCATCACCCATTGCAGCCAGGTCGGCATGCTGTCCAGCGGCGTGCTTCCGCCGGACAGCAGGAGCATGGGGATAATCACCGGGATCGCCAGCAGGCCGAACTGCGGGGTCGAGCGTGCCAGGGTCGCGAGGAAAATTCCCAGGGCCGTGCTGGCGAACAGATACAGCGCCGTCACCCCCAGGAACAACCCCATCGAGCCGGCCAGCGGCACGCCCAGCGCGCCCTTGACGATCACCTCCAGCGACACCCAGGTGCAGATCACCACCACCAACAGATTGCTCCAGATTTTCGCCAGCATGATTTCCAGCGCCGTGAGTGGCAGCACCAGCAGGTGATCGAGGGTGCCGTGCTCGCGTTCGCGCAGCAGCGCGGTGCCGGTGAGGATAATTGCCAGGATGGTGATGTTGTTGACGATCTGGATCACCGCCAGGAACCAGCCACCCTCCAGGTTGGGGTTGAACAACGCCCGGCTGGTCAGTTTGACCGGTGTCTGGCTCGCGGCTTCGGTCTGACCGCTGTAATCGAGCAGCTCGCGCTGGAAAATCCGCCCGATATAGCCGGCGCCCATGAACGCCTGGCTCATGGCGGTGGCATCGACGTTGACCTGCACGGCCGGTGAGCGCCCGGCCAGCAGGTCGCTCTGGAAATTGGCCGGCACATTGATCACGAAGGTATAGCGGCCGCTGTCCAGAGCGGCGTCCAGTTGGTCATAGGCCAACGCCGCCGGACGCTGGAATTCCGGCGGTTGCAGGGCTTCGCCCAGTTGCCGCGACAGCGCGCTGTTGTCCTCGTCCACCAGGGCGACACTGGCGTTGTGCACGCCGATCACCGAGCCGGCCGCTGGCATGTAGATCGCCACGCTGAAGGCATAGAACAGGAACAGCAGCAGGACACTGTCATGGCGCAGGCTGGTCAGTTCCTTGATGCCAAGGCGCAGGATATGGGCGAGCTTGTGCATCAGACCTCCTGCTTCTTGAGCATGATCAGGCTCAGGCCGGTAAAGGCGACGAAGAACCCGAACAAGGCCAGGCACTGCGGCCACAGCTGGCGCAGATCCAGGGCCTTGGTGAAGGTGCCGACGGCGATATCGAGAAAGTGCCCGGCGGGGAACAGCATGCCCATCAGCGCGGCGGCGCCGTCCAGCGACGAGCGGGGCACGATCAGCCCGGAGAACTGGATGGTCGGCAGGCTGGTGATGATCATGGTGCCGAGGATCGCGGCGATCTGGGTACGGGTGAAGGCCGAAATCAGCAGGCCCATGCCGGTGGTCGCCAGCACATAGAGCATGCCGCCCAGGGCCAGGGTCGGGCCGCTGCCCTTGAACGGTACGCCGAACAGCCAGCGGTTCATCGCCACCAACAGGCCCAGGTTGACCAGGCTGACCGCCAGGTAAGGTGCCTGCTTGCCCAGCAGGAATTCCAGGCGGGTCAGGGGAGTGGCGTAGAAATTGGTGATCGAACCCAATTCCTTCTCGCGGACAATGCCCAGGGCGGTGAGCATGGCCGGGATAAAGGCCAGGATCAGCGCCATCACCCCGGGGCCGATGGCGTTCACGCTGACCACGTCCTGGTTGTAGCGAAAACGGGTTTCCAGCTTGGCGGCGGGGCGCGCGTTATGCGCCGGGCTGCTTTGCGCCGCCAATTGTTCGAGGTTGGCCTGGTGCACTGCTTCGACATAATTGCGGCTGGTTTCGGCGCGGAACGGCATGCCGCCGTCCAGCCAGGCGGCGACTGTCGGTTGGCGCCCGGCATACAGGTCGCGTCCGAAGCCGGCGGGAATTTCCAGCGCGAGTTTGATCTCCGAGCGTTGCAGGCGCTGATGCAACTGCGCGGCGTCGTGGATCGGCGCTTTCTCCTCGAAGTAGCGCGAACTGCGGAAGGCTTCCAGGTAGGCCCGGCTTTGCGGCGTCTGGTCCTGGTCATAGACGGCGAAGGCGAGGTTCTCCACGTCCAGGGAAATCCCGTAGCCGAAGATCACCATCATGAACAGCGCGCCCAGCAGGGCGAAGGCCAGTCGCACCTTGTCGCGCAGCAGTTCCTTGCCTTCCCGGCTGGCCACCGCTAGCAAGCGCGCCAGGCTGAAACCGGTCTTGTTCGGTGGTAGGCCGGACGAGGGCGGGGCTGTTTCTGCGACAGTCCCCGGCGGTTCGGCCTGGCCGTCCTGCGCCTGTTCCAGGCAGCGGACAAAGGCCGCCTCCAGGGTGTCGCCGTGGAACTGCCGTTGCAGGGCGTCCGGGGTGTCACAGGCGAGCACCTGGCCGGCATGCATCAGGGAAATGCGGTCGCAGCGCTGGGCTTCGTTCATGAAGTGGGTGGAGAGAAAGATTGTCACTCCCTGTTCCCGCGACAGTTCGATCAGCAGGCGCCAGAAGTCATCCCGTGCCGCCGGGTCGACCCCGGAGGTGGGTTCATCGAGGATCAGCACTTCCGGGCGATGCAGCACCGCCACCGCCAGCGACAGGCGCTGCCGCAGGCCCAGGGGCAGGGCGGCGGACGGCTGGTCGGCGATCTCGCCGAGGTCGAAGCGCTGGATCAGTTCCTCGATCCGTGTCGTGCTGTCGGCCTTGGGCAGGTCGAACAGGCGCGCGTGTAGTTCAAGGTTCTGCCGCGTGCTGAGTTCGCCATACAGCGAGAAACTCTGAGACATGAAGCCGACGCGCTTGCGGGTCGCCAGGTCCGCGGCGTCCACCGGTTTGCCGAGCAGCTTGGCGCTGCCTTCGCTGGCGGGCATCAGGCCGGTGAGGACCTTCATCGTGGTGGTCTTGCCGCAGCCGTTGGAGCCGAGGAAACCGAAAATCTCGCCGCGACCGATGGCGAAGCTGACCTTGTTCACCGCCGTGAAGTCACCGAAACGCAGGGTCAGCTCGTGGGCTTCGATGGCGATATCGGTCTGGCCGGTGTCCCGGGGCGGGATCACCAGGGGCTGGTTGTCATGGCCGCTGTCGCCCTGGAAGTGGGTAAAAGCGTCGTCAAGCTTGCCGCTCGCGGTGCTGGCGGCCAGTTCCTGGCTCAAGCCCACGGCGATCAGACGGCCGCGGTCGAGCATCAGGCAGTGTTCGAATTGCTCGGCCTCCTCCATATAGGCGGTGGCCACCAGCAGCGTCAGTTGCGGGCGTTGACCGCGGACCTGATCCACCAGTTCCCAGAAGCGTCGCCGCGACAGTGGGTCGACACCGGTGGTGGGCTCGTCGAGAATCAGCAGGTCGGGGTCGTGGATCAGCGCGCAGCAC